>Ga0315536_1000183_pt1 | contig 30614 bp, 30 predicted proteins | sample SalMarSW160230MG_FD_203093 | JGI IMG/M metagenome (GOLD analysis project Ga0315536, IMG submission 203093) | Salt marsh sediment microbial communities from the Plum Island Ecosystem LTER, Massachusetts, United States - Salt Marsh Sediment SW1602-30 ...
TCCCCCATCTTCCAATTTTATGAGTTTCTTTAATATTTCCTTAATATCGGTTTTATCCGGATCTGTAATCAGATCGTTAAGTGTATCCACTGCACGATGCATAACATCGAATAATTGAGGCGATAATACCATATTTTGATGCTTCAGTTTTGCAAATATACTTTCCAGAACTTGACAAAGAGATTCTATATCATTGATATTGACAGCTCTGGCCGCTCCTTTTAGACTGTGCGCCTCCCGATAAACTGTTTCAATAATTCCAGCCTTTTCTTTCTGATCCGTAATTTTTTCAAGATCAAGCAATCCGGAAGACATATTCTTTATATGTTCTTCCGCTTCGATTTTAAACATCGACAGAAGTTCTCGATAGAAATCATCTTCTTTTAATTGCATCTTTGCTCCAAAACTATCGGTATAACGCACATGATATTAAAAATTCTATTCACTCATTACAGAGAGTTGTTTATTCATTTCATCCATGAGACGGACCAGCCCGCTTTTATCTCCCGATACTTGTCCCTCTTCGTTAATTGACAACAAAATCTTGCCTAATTGATCCACAGCCTGCTGCATAAGCACAATAATCTCTGAAGCAGGTGCGATTTTTTTTCTTTTATAAACACTGAAAACACTTTCCATTGCCTGGCAAACAGGTTCTATATCAGTAAGACCAATGGTGCGGGCTGCCCCTTTCAAACTGTGAGCCGCACGATGTACACGCTCAAGAATATCATCCAGAGCGGCACCCTCTGGCGAATCGCTTTCAAACTCATCCAGCCCCTTTTTGATCATCTGGATATGCTCTTCAGATTCCAATTTGAATACCGAGATCAACTCCCTAAAGAAATCATTGTCTGACTGATTCATTTCAATTCTCCAGTATATTTTTTAATATTAAATTTGTAATCCTATTCACTCCGATCGAAGCATCAGTACACCGATATAGACTTGGCTACACCTTATATTGTTCAACAATATTTTTCAATTTTTGTCCCAGCTCTCCAAGGTCACGGGCTGCTGTTTCAACCTGCTTTGTCGCCGCCACATTCTGTGTACTGGCCTGCTTGATGCTTTCCATGGCCGAAACCATCTGATCCATGCCGACAAGCTGCTCCTGACTTGAAACCGCAATCTGGGTTGTCGCCTGTGCCGCTTCCGCTACACTGTTTGCCAGCCGCTGAATGGATTCACCGGCTTCCATGGATTGCTTGACTCCGGCTTCTACTGCTTTGCTCCCCTGTTCGGTTGTCATGACCGAACCGCCAGTTGCTTTCTGAATATCATCCAAAATATTTCTGACCCTGGATGTGGACTGCCGTGATTGTTCCGCCAGATTCTTGACTTCCTGGGCAACTACGGCAAACCCTTTACCCTGTTCTCCTGCCTTGGCTGCTTCTATCGAAGCATTCACCGCCAGCAGGTTGGATTGTTCGGCGACATCTTCCACCGTTGCGATAATGCCTCCTATCGCCTGTCCGTGCTCACTGAGCTTCATAATGCTTTCAGCAATGGATTCCATTTGAGACTGGATTCTGTGCATTCCATTGATCGTTTCAGTAACAGCCTTTTCTCCTGCCTGTGATATCTGAACCGCTTTTTGCGAACTCTCAGAAACATGTTTTGCTTTCCGGTTTGAATCCTGAGCAGTCTGCCTAACTTCCTCAACTGTGGCACTTGTCTGATTCGCTGCAGTTGCAGTTTGTGTCGCGCCTGCTGCAATCTGTGTCACAGAAGCCGAAATTTCACTGGCCGCAGAAGCAAGTGCATTGGCGCCTTCTTTTATTTGAATTGTCAAACTACGCAGATTTTTTACCATTTTCTGAAATGTCCGCAGCAATGTGCCTGCTTCATCTTTGGAGTCGTTATCCGGGACTTCAACAGTGAGATCTCCGTTTGCCACTTGTCCTGCAATTTGAATGGCGGAATTTAAAGGACCTGAAATCGATGCAACAATAAGAAATGTTAAAGCACAAAGTAAAAAGATAAAAACAATGATTGTTATAATACTGGTTATCAACATCATCCTGTTGTTTTGTCTCGCGATAGAAAGAGCGGCAGACATATTGTTTTTATTACGGATAATATTTTGATCCAGTTTATCTCTGATCACTTTTCCCATCTCTCTCATCGTATCCGCATCATGTAATATCTGTTCATCAGAAGTACCTTTAATCATACTCAGGGAAACTTTCTTGGAAAATGTGTAATACTCTTTGAAGTCCCTGATCAGTACATCAAGTTCATCTGTAATGAAGACAAAATTATCTTTTTCACTTTCTATCCTCGCAAGAAACCGGTTTCGATAATTTTCTGTTTCAACCAATTTTTCTTCATCCTGCGAAATCACTGCGTCCTGCATATCTCGCTGGATAAAATCCAAAAATTCTACCAAATCACGATTCAATTCCCAGGCAGGCGCATAGCCATTCACAATCTGGCCGATTACTTTCTCATTCCTCGTTGTGTATGATCTGGTTATTATCAAACTGATAATAAATGCCAGTATCGCAAGACCGGGAATCAGAAAAATCTTATACTGAAATTTCAATTTTCTTAACATAACAGACTCCAATCCTTACTGTGTTATGAAAACGGCTCAAAAGACTATTCTGTAATTGATATAATTTTAATGTGACCCTGATTCAAGGATGTACCGGAGGAAAGATATCCGATTGCCCCTGGATCCGATTTTACAAATGACATCACATCATCTTCATAATCAAGCTGTGGCGGAGGAACATCCTTACCCGAGAAAATCTGCATTTGCCAATATGCTTTAATTTTGGATACAGGTCTGTGATGAATTTCATTCGAAAATCCCTTCCGCACCGGAGAATCGTATACAAGATCAACCGGATGAATTTCATTTCCGTCCTCCCAAATTTTTATCTTCTTCAGAAATATTTTTGAAAGGTCATCGCGTGTAATTTTTGAAACAGGATTCGATGAATGCACAATGATTTTATAATTGCTGCTCAACTGTGCATCACTGATCATAAAGACAATTAGAATGGTTATTGATACGAGTAGAAAAGAGCGCTTTTTCATGATTCACCTTTCGTTTTTTTTACAATATAATTCAATTTTACAGTAATCCCTGTTTTCCTAAATTTCCACTTCACTGGAAATAATCAGCTTCGGATCAGACAATAGCTTCACAATATCCAGAATGACAACTCCGTCTCTCGTAATTCCTTTCAGATATTTTGAACGAATTTCTGTTAATGTGGGAAGAGAGGGTTGGATCTCGTTGATGGCAATATTGCGGACACCCAGTATAATATCCGCCAAAATGCCCACTTCCATGTCATTATAATCAGCAATAATAACACGGTTTAAATCTGTCAACCCTTTCTCCGGTAATCCGAAGAATTTCTTTATGTCAATAATTGATATAATCTGTCCCCTGATATTGATAATTCCCATGACAAAATTCGGAGTTCCAGGAATCGGTGTAAACTCTTTCATCGGATAAACTTCCCGTACAAAACAGGATTCTACGCCATACTTTTCGTATGCCAGAACAAATTCTATGATCTCGACCTGATTTTCAATCGCACCGTTCTCTTTCAGTTCTTCAGAAAGTTCCCTGGCCCTATTTTTCAGTATCGTTAATTTCTTATCATTTTTACCCAAACCGTAACCCTCTCTTTATTTGCATCTTCATTTTAATAATTTAAAAAACCATACGTGCTCCTATTATGCATTTAACTCCCCATTCATGGAGAGCTGAATAAGCTCCATCAATCTTCCTGCATTCATTCCTTCGGATTCGGGCAATATTTCTTCACGATCATGGGTTTTTAAAATGGACAGTGCATTTTCAAAATACTTTCTTGATTCCTGCAGATTCCCCTGCTTGCGTGTCAGGTTGCCCAACATAAAATGCGCCAGCACAAAATTGGGGTCCAAATACAAAGCCCTCTTCAATTCTCCCAGTGCTTTTTCAATAAATCCCTGTTCTTCAAGAATGGCTGCCCGAAGATGATAAAACTGAGGATTTAATTTATCCAGAATGATCGCCTTTTCGCACCAGGCAAGAGCGTCGTTCAAATTTCCCTGATTTGCACAGGCCTTTGCCAAATATTTCATTGCCTTCGGATTTTCATTATAATCACCAATGTTCTCTTCAATTTTTTGAATTGTACCTTTGTAATCACCGGATTGGTATAAAATTTCTATCGCTTCTATTGGCGTTAAAGATTGATCCGCTTCCTCGATATTTTGCCACTTCTCCTTTTCTACTTCATCTTCTTTGTTTTTTGTTTCCAATTCTGGATTCGGAATAAAATGAATGTTAGAATCTAGAAAGCCAATCTGGCTTTTATTATCTTCAGAGAAAATATTCGGAATATAGTTTTCAACTCGGGAGCTTTTTTTCATTTCTTTATCGATTTTCTTATATAGAATCGCTCCCGGGAAATTGACAGTAATATATTGGGGAAAATAGAACTGTGATGTTTCGCTCGAACCCACGATAAGCCATCGATCATCCAACAGTGCATCATGCAGTTTACCTACAATCTTTTTCACGATATCTGGAGAAAAATACATTAGCACATTACGGCAGAAAATAACATCCATTGCATTTGTATCGCTAAAAATAGACGGATACAAATCTTCAACCAAATTAAGATAGGAAAATTTTACCATCCGTTTAATGTTGGGTAGAATTTCAAAATTCCCGTCAGCCAACTTTTTAAAATAAGTGTCTTTTATCCAGTACGGAGTGCCTCTGAAAGACCATTCACGATAGACACCTTCTGCCGCTTTCTGTAAAAACAAGGGATTGATATCGGTAGCCAATATCGTGATATTCCAGTCCTTGATATCAGGAATCATTCGAGAAAGGAGTATCGCCAGAGTATAAGGTTCTTCTCCTGTACAACATCCCGCACTCCAGAGCCGCAATCGCTTTCCATTCTGCCTTTGTGATTTGATTATTTCAGGAAGAACATACTGTTCCATTGCTTCGATTATTTTGGTTTCTCTGAAAAAATAGGTCTCTCCGACCGTAAGGTGACATGCCAGAATCTCGACCTGGTTCTTTTTTAGCGGCGAAGAAATCAACCACTGAATACATTCTTCAACATCATCAAATCCGAATTCACGAGCTGCAGAAGAAATACCTCTGAGAAGATCCAGCCACCTGTTCTTTGGAAAATAGATGCCCATTTGCTGATTGATAAAACGGCTGAATTTTGACAAAAGAGCGTTCGGAATTCTTTTATTCATGTTGTAGCTCAATCCCGTTTTTTTAATGCTTTTTTCTTTTTTTCAGATGTTTTTGGTTTCGTTTGACTTTTTGAAATTTCTTTTGCTTTTAACAGTTTATCGCTGTCTTTAATCACTTCATTGATTATATTCGATTCCTTGTTGGACAGAAATTTATTTAGATCATGAATCAATATCATTCCGTCCGCTGATTTGACCACACCTTCGATATATTCTATATCGGTCAAAATATTTGACTTCTCAATAATATCTTTTTCGGAACATTCAATGATATCCAAAACGGCATCCACCAAGATGGCCACATTTATTTGGTTCGTTCGACAGACAATGAAATGGTCCTTAACATTGATGTCATGTTCAGGCAGCTGAAATCGTCTGCGGATGTTCACAACAGGTACAACACGCCCCTGAACGTTGATAACGCCCATCACAATCTCCGGCGCCTTGGGCAAAGGAATAATTTCAGCGGCTTGTGCAATTTTCTCAACAGCTCCCAGATGTAAGGCAAATTTTTGGTTGTCAAGAGTAAATACAACAAAAGATTGGGTATTGTTCATACAATTACACCATATATATAGTTATATTAAATTCAGGGAATGATTTCAATTTCATAAATCCATGCATGGTTACATTTTGTGAATATTTACTATACTTTTGCAGAAGTTGATAAAATTTCTTTGACCACATGGATCACCTGATGGACATCAAAGGGCTTTGTAATATAAACCTCGGCTCGTGCTTCCTGCGCCAGTTCAATCTCTTTGTCCGCGTCTTTTGCAGTCAGGAAAATAATAGGCACCTCGGCAAGTGGTTTATAAAACTTGATCAATCTGGCTGCTGTGATGCCATCCATTCTGGGCATGACAACATCAAGAATGATGATATCAGGCTGCGTCTTCTTCGCAATTTCAACACCTTCCAATCCATCCTCTGCCACGACAATTTCAAATCCCTCTCTTTCCAGGAATTTGGAAAGCAGCATACGGATGCCGCCATCATCATCCACAATCAATATTTTTGACAATATTTTGTCCTCCATATAATCAACGTGAACTTAACGGCTTTCAATATGAATCAGCATTGCTATTTCAAATTTCAAAAGGAAAAAATTCCTGTCTGAAACACTTAAAATTAAATCCATATCAGTTTCTACAAAAGCTATGCCAATCCGTTTAATTTCAATTATTTCAAAGAAAAGGCCCCGAAATAAATAATTCCGGGGCCTTTAACAGACAAAATTGAATTTATGATTTATTTTTGAACAATCGGATTCCACTCTCCCAATTTTTCTATCTTTAATTTGACCGGACCATCCGCCTTCCATCTTTCAGATGAATTGTAATCCCAGCCTAAAAATGCAGAACCACCACCACCAATTGTGGTTATTAAAAAACGATTTTCCAGATGTCCGAAGCACATCGCCTGATCTCTCGGCCAATCCTTGTCTCCACCGCTTGGATCCACTGGAACCCAGCCGTATCGAGGAAGATAAACCTCCACCCATCTGTGAAAAACGTAATCGAGACTTGCATCATCCCCGCGAACAACGACCGAACCGGCGTATCGAGCGGGCAATCCTGCAGCCCGGCACATGGCAATGTAGACAAATGTATACTCTGAGCAGGATCCGGAACCGCGTTTCAGCACGGTCGGAGCGACATTCCAGCCCCCTGCCAGTTCATAGTGCATTGCTTCTTGGATATAGCTATAAATAGAACGTGCAATCCAGTATGGATTTTTCGTCTGCCCCACAGCCTTTTTCACTGCATCCTGAATAACCGGATCATGGATCCAGTATTTTAAGTCATCCTTTAAATAATCACTGCGTATTTCCCTGGGTATCTCCTTCAAACTGCCTACTTTTTCCGGAAAAATGTGGTACATGATATCATACACTTTTGCGTGTATTGTCATCTCAGGACTCAACGACTCTCCTGTTTTAAGTGTATCCGCATGAAAAACAGCGAACCGCTGTTTCCATTGGTCTTTATCAAATCGTGTTGGCGCAACGGAATACCGGATGTCAAGAATATCCTGGTTGTCCAAATTTTCAGGTATTGCAAAAAAGATCGCAACATCTTTCAACACACCCGGTCCGTAATTGACAATTTCGTGGGAATATACAATTTCTGCATCACGCTCGTTCTTTCTTGAAAAAAGCTGATCGTCAAATATTTTGATTTCATAGATGTTGTCATTTTGATAATCCACATTCCAGAGTGCATTTTCTCCCCAGGCAAGTCCTCTCGGATAAGGTCCCGGAGAAGACAGTATCATCACCACACATCCGGTTTGCGGATCGACACGGTAAATCTCGTCCTTTTTCCGATCAGCAATCCAGAGATACTCGCCATCCCAGGCCAGTCCCTGCGGGTCTGCAGCCGGAGATTTGAACGATTTGATAGTCGTACCGTCATCATGGCTGATTTGATAAATCCGGCCTTCACGGCTGTCCGACAGCCATAAAAACATCCCATCCCATGTAAGTCCTTCAGGCAGCATGGTAGGTGCATAAATCATTTTCAATGTCGTTCCAGTTTCGGGACAGATCTGATAGATTGATCCCGAATTCATTCCCTCCAGATCGACATCGACTGCCCAAAGCGTTTTTCCATCCCAGGCCAGATCGGTAATAAAATACCCCGGAGCAGTAAACGATTTCATAAGTTTTCCTGTTTCAGGATCGATTTGATAGAGAGAATCGGTTTTTCGGTCAGCTACCCAGAGCGTGGAATTGGCATAGGTCAACCCCGTCGGGCACATTCCTGGCGTTGCATGCTGCTGGATCACGTCACCTGGAGCACCGGATAAATGCATCGACATCAACATGATCATGGAGATAATCTTTTTCATTGCCAACTCCTTATTCCTTTAGAAACCAAACTGTTACAAATTTCCGTCTTTATAATAAAAATACCAAATATCAAAATCCAAATGACAATTAAATTCCAAATCAAAAAATTCAAATGAATATTTTTGATATTTGGCATTTGTGCTTTATTTCCCGCCAAAGGCGGGTCCGCCAATGGCAAAGGATTTTGGATTTTATCATTTGGAAATTTAAAAAACGTTGTTCATCTTAAATTTTTACCAAAGATTATTAAGAAGATAATTTATTCGACGGCATTGATCACCTGTTCAAGAAAAAGATTTCCCGGAAGCGCCCCTTCGAATGAATGCTCTTCGTTGATCACAATTTTCGGGACACCCATCACACCATATTTCTGGGCAAGATGCGGAAATTCAGTGACTTCCACAACATCACTCCGGATATTTCCGTTCTCCATGGCCAACTGATAGGCCGTTAGAGCGGCACTTTGACAGTACGGACAGGTCGGCGTGACAAAGACCTGAATATGAACAGATTTGTCGATCTGGCTGAGTTTTTGAACTGCGTCCTTGGATAAAGCCGATTTTTGACTGGAGACTTTTAAAATCGATTCTAAAAAAGTAGCAAATTCATATCCAGTCGGTATACCGTAAAAACGCATTCCATAATCCTCTTTCCCTTCAATCACCGTTGCGGGTATTTTATCAATACCGTACTGTTTAACCTCGTTTGTGTCATTCACAAAATTGTAAATTTCGAGGGACAATTGATCTGTTAGATCAGACACTTCTTTCAACAATTGTTCTGTTTCGGCACAGTATTGACAGGTGCCCGCAACTTTCTGTGTAAAAAGTTTTAATTTGACCGGCCCAACCATCTGCTTGAGCCTTTCTTGAATTTCTTTTTTATCTTCTTCTCTCAGCATTTTTAAACTCCTAAATGATTTTTATTCCGAAATAATTTGATAGGAATGATCTATTTGAACCGACTTAATCAGCATGGCATATACGGAACAGTATTTCGTCCTGGAAAGCTCGATCGCTTTTTTCACATTTTCCTCATTAATTTGTTTTCCGAAAAACTGATATAAAATATGAATTTTAGTAAACACCTTTGGATAATCTTCTGCCTGTTCTGCGCTGACATTAATACTAATATTGTCCAGATGAACTTTCATCTTTGTGAGAATGGATAGTACATCCATTCCCGTGCAACCACCCAAACCCATGAGAATCAATTCCATCGGTTTGGATGCTGCGTATTCGCCACCGTGTTTTTCTTCTGTATCCATCGTTACCCAGTGATTCGTATTTCCTTTCGCGGCCAAAGAAAGTCCCTTGATTTGTCGAATCATTACTTCCATATCGCTTTCTCCTGATCTCAAACGAAAAACAAAGACCATTGCATCCTGACAGATTTAAAAGCCCCGATTATTCTGATTATGTTTCATTTTAAATAAGATCACTCTTCTAACAGGGTTTGTATTGTTTTTTCAAATACATTTTTTTCTCTGTATCCGGTATAACGGTTTACAATTTTGCCATTCTGGTTAATAATAAAAGTTGTGGGGATTCCCTCAATCGGACCGTATGCCTCAAGTACATTTGAGTCCGCAATGGCGATAGGATACGAAATGTTTTGTTCCGCCACAAAGCTTTTCACCTTTTCTTTCCCTTCTCTTCCGAGTGCGAGACCAATAATGACAAAATTTTTCTGTTGATATTTCTGGTACAGCTCAACAAAATCGGGAATCCCTTTACGGCAGGGCGGACACCAGGTGTCCCAGATATCGAGTATAATAATTTTTCCCTGATAATCAGATAGATGCAATGAATCACCCTGAAGACTGATAAGTTTGAAATCCGGTGCAGTGACCTGTTCCGTTTTTCGCTGACCTGAGCTCTTCTGCCCCTGGTTGCACCCTGTCAGAAAAATAAAAATCAAACCAATATGCAATACATAAAAAAATAACCGTTTCATAAACATTCCTCATTGAGTTATTTTTAATCCCTAACGAAAAAACAAGTTCTATAAATAGAAAAATAAAAATCCTTTTTTTCATTCCTTGGAAAGCACATTATCCAGCTTTTTTATAATCATATCCTTGGGTACTGCACCTGTAATTTGATCGATTGGCTTTCCGTTTTTAAATATGATCAGGGTAGGAATGCTGATGACTCCATACTGACCCGTCATGTTTGGATTCTCTTCTGCATTCAGTTTACCTATTTTTGCTTTTCCCTTATATTCCTCTGCGATCTCTTCGATGACAGGCGTTAACATCCTGCAGGGGTGACACCATGTGGCCCAGAAATCGACAAGTACGGGAATGTCCGATTCCAATACTTCATTCTGGAAATTTGCATCTGTAAAAGTGATTTCACTGCCCATAAAGTATTCCTCCTTTTGATATGGTTAAGTAGAATTTGTTTTTTGGTCAGATAGAACATCCAGTAATTTTAAAACGAGTGGATTTTTAATACGATAACAAACCTGATTCCCTTCTCTTTCCGCCTCAACAATTCCGATATTTCTTAAAAGAGACAAATGCTGTGAAATGTTGGGTTGAGCCAAACCCAGGGCCTCTTCGATTCCCCTGACGCATGGCTTCTGCCCTCGTATTAAATTGACAATGCGCAATCGTGTTGGATGCGCAAGCGCTTTCAATATAAGCGCTCTTTCATCATAGTCGAACTGTTGTACAGTTTTCATCATTTCAATAATTCTCGATAAATTTTAGAGCCAATTCAGCCGCAACGGTTCCATCGCCGACTGCCGTGGATATCTGCCGGATTGTTTTGGAACAAACATCCCCAGCCGCAAAAACACCGGGAACGGATGTTTCCATATTTTTATTCGTTACAACGTATCCCCATTTGTCCAATTCAATTTTATCTTTTAAAAATTGGGTGTTGGGATTCAGCCCCACCCAGATAAAAATACCGTCCGCTTCAATTTCTGTTTGCTTTCCTGAATCACGATCCAGAACAGACACAGATTCGACTTTTTGTTCTCCGTTTATCGAGAGGACTTCATGATTTAAATAGAAAGAAAATTTAGGATTTTCTCTTGCCCGTTTTTGAAGTATTTTTTCTGCATTGAGATAGGTCATAATTTCCACAAGCTTTATCGATTTAACGAATCGGCTTAAATATAGGCTTTCTTGTAATCCTGAACTCCCTCCTCCGACGACAACGACATTTTTATCCTTAAAAAACGGCCCGTCACAAGTTGCGCAATACGAGACACCCCGGCCTTTAAATTCTTTCTCACCCGGTATATTTAAAAGCCTCGGGTCACTGCCCGTCGCGATGACAACTGTCTTTGTCTTATATTCGGTTCCATTGGCAACAATTTTTTTGATACTATCATTTAAATAAATATCCTCCACTTTTCCGGAAATAATCTCCAATCCAAATTTCCTTGCCTGCTTTTCCATATTTTGCATTAAATCAAATCCACTGATTCCATTTTCAAAACCAGGATAATTTTCGACCCATTCCGTACTGGCAACCTGCCCGCCAGGCATTAATCTTTCAATCATTCCGACTCGAAGCTGAGCCCTGCTTGCATAAATTCCGGCAGTCAATCCTGCAGGTCCACCGCCAATGATTATAAGATCATAATTATCCATAAAGAACCTCCAGCTATATCTGTTTATTAACATATTCGCATAATTGAATATACAAAATAAAAAATAAAATGCAAGTGTTTTCTTACACTCACATTTTATTCTTCATAAAGTTTTATTAATTAAATCGTTTCTTTTTTTACGAAACGTTTTTTATTTTCGGTATTAAATTTTGGCAGGAATCTCTCGGGTTCTTTAGCATATTTAATGGCAATTTGCCGCGTTATTTTATTGTCTCGTACCAATTGCAGAAGACTGTCATCCATTGTCTGCATTCCCACTGTCGTTGCTGTTTGCATGATCGATGGAATTTGATGTATCTTTTTCTCACGAATAAGATTTCTAACCGCCGAATTCGCCAACAAAACTTCAACCGCAGCCACTCTTCCAGAACCAGAAGCAGTAGGAAGCAATCGTTGTGAAACCACTCCCAGCAATGAACCTGCAATTTGTGCCAAAACCTGCCCTTGTTGTCCCGCAGGAAAAACATCAATAATTCGATTCACTGTATCCGGAGCATCTCTTGTATGCAATGTGGAAAGAACCAAATGCCCGGTTTCTGCAGCGGTGAGTGCCAACGATATTGTTTCCAAATCTCTCATTTCTCCGACCAGGATGACATCAGGATCTTCCCTGAGTGCACTCTTTAAAGCAGCTGCAAAAGATCTTGTATGATGTCCCAATTCTCTTTGTTGAATCAAACAGTTTTTGCGTTTGTAACTATATTCAATAGGATCTTCTACAGTAATGATATGCGAATGACGTTCATCGTTCATAAGCTTGATCATTCCGGCCAAAGTCGTTGATTTACCGTGCCCTGTCGGTCCGGTAACCAGTACAAGACCCTCGAATTCCTTTGCAAGACGAATCACACCTTCGGGCATACCCAGCTCTTCCAAACTTCGTATTTGATCGGGAATAATTCGAAAAGCGAGGCCAAATCCTCCCAATTTTGTAAAAGCATTTGTTCTGAAATGAGCCAGTCCGGGTACGGCATATCCAAAATCAATTTCGAGATCTTTCCTGAATCTCTCCATTTGATAATCATCCAACAGCTGAACGATTATATCTTCCATATCCTGTTTGGTCAGGATTTTGCCTTTCAGTGGAACCAATTTGCCGTCGATCCGGACGATTGGTGGATAGGCCTCACATAAATGAATATCGGATGCGTTATTCTTTACTGCATGTGCAAGTAATTGATTGATCTGCTCCCTTCCAATCATATTCTATCCCATATTTATTATTGTTGGTGTAATGAAGATCATCAGATCTGTTTGCCTGTCATCAACTTCTTTATGCTGAAACAGCTTTCCAAAAAGAGGCAAACTGCCAAGCAGCCAGACTTTTCTAACCGTTTCGATTCTCTGAGTTTTAATAAGCCCGCCTATGACGACAGTTTCACCATTCTTTACAGTGACAATACTGTTCACAGATCTCTTGTCGGTAACAGGCGCTCTGTTCTGATCATATTCAACCCATCCGGTAATTTCTTCGATGACCGGATTTACATACATGGTGATTTTATCATTATCATCAGCATGCGGCGTCACATTTAACTGGATATTCACTTCCTTATACTCAAAAGTGACCATATCGGAATTTCCTGCCGATCCTCTCTGAATTTGCGGCACGGGAACGGTGGTTCCGACACTGATCGAAGATTCCTCATTATCCAGAGCAAGAATACGCGGATTGGAAACAAGTTTGGAATCTGTTTTTGATTTCAGAAAATCAAGAATAACATTGTACTGTCCCGCTGAAAGATAACCCATTTTCCAATCACCTAACTTGTCAGTACCCCTATTAATCAGCGAATAATCCAGTTTATCATCTCCGACTTTCATCTGATTCCACAATTGAGCTGACAATGTCTTATCCCAATCAATTCCCATTTTATCACTGGAATTGGGTGCCAACTCGACCAGTTTGGATTCTATCATAATTTGAATGGGAGCACGATCAAGTTCAGCAATAACAACATCCACCTCCCTGATTTTTTCGGGCCGGTCTGTTACCACCAGTGTACTTGATCTTCGAATTCCCTGCACAGCAACTTTATTGGTTTGCATCCGATTCTTGCCCGCCTCGAGAAAATTCAGAAATTCCGGATGAAATACTTCGACCAGCGTGTCGTTGGTTACAATTTTTCTTACAACGCCGGCTACATTAAATGCATCCGCATATTTTAACCGATAGACTTTTGTAATCCGTCCTCCCGTAAAAGCCATTGCAACAGGTCGGATGGTGATGATATTATCATCCATGACATAATCACAATTATTCACATGAACAATCATATCAAGCGCTTGTTTCAGTGTCACATTTTCCAAATTCATCGTAACCTGTCCGTCTACACCTTCTCCAATGACCATATTCAAATTGTTGGAGGAAGCCAAAAGCCGAAGCGCGCTTTTTATCGGGGTTGAATGAAATTTAAATGATACTCGTCTGTCCCAGTTAATTTGATCCGTTGATTCTTCCTCTTGAGGAGAGATTTCTTTTGATTCCTGTTCATTTGTCGTTTGAATTTTTAGAGGTTTTTCTTCCTGAAAGGATTGATTATTTTCAGCTTGTTTTTCCGGTTCAATTTCTTTTTTTATTTCAGCTGGGACTTCACCAACAACCGGAACGGACGGAACGTCTGCCGGCGGTGTTGATTCTTCTTTTTCAACCGTTGCGAATGATTCTTCTTCTTTTTCAGGCACGCTTGTTTTTACATGTGGTGTTTGTATCATCAGATTTTCATCTTTCTGTACAATTGAAAATGAAGAAAGGGGAGCAAAGTACATTGCCGCCTTAACACCTTTATCTCCATCATTCTGTGAAGATAATTTCATGGTTTGAAGCGGCCCTTCTTCAAATGAAAAATCATGGTCGCCCGTAAACAGTTTTGCACCCCGGATAAGCAGAAAGGCTTCATCAATGGACGGTCTGATATATCCTACCCAATCATACGTTCCGTCAAACTGAAGAGAAGTCGTTACTTTTTTACCAGAATATTCCGGAGTGACTTTAACCAAGCGGCCTGGAGGCTGGATGGTTTCATCAAACCCGGTCATTTTCCCTTCAAGCAATTGCTGATCGTTTAAACCTATTACCAGGTTTTTATTCTTTTTTAAAACAGCCAGTGGTTCCTCACCATCATAGTGCAGATCTGCTCTAAAAATGGGGGGATTTTTCGTCATCTGCTTAATGGTAATCATTTTCCCTTTGGATGCATCCAATTGAATGGTTTGACCATCCATTTGACCTGCCATTCCTGAAAAATAGAGGCATAACTTTTCACCCTCTTTTTGGGAGATACCAATCCATTGTGCATTTTCGTTAAAAGAGAAAATAGCCCAGCACTTATCTCCTTCTTTTCCCTTTTTAATTGAAAGCAGGTTGGCTTCACCAAAAAGCATTGGAATAAAGAGGAAAAGCCATCCCAACAGAGCTATTCGTCTCAAAGGACTATTTTTCCATTTCATGATGTTTCTCTCCATTGTAAAGTGAATTGACGGCCTCCTTTTCGACAAATAACATTCTTCCCTTCTATTTTTTCAACTTTGATACCACCCTCCTCTTCACCTTCACTCAGCACATAGTCATCGATTAATACATAGGCTTTACCTGCTTCCCAAAATATGCCTTTCAATACCACATCGATTTTCATCGGGGGTATCTTTTTAGGCGGCGGAGGCGGCTTCACAATCGTAAACGGATCCCTTCCCCATGAATCATATTTTTTAAATTTGACAATTTTTTTACTGCTGTTTGCATTGGCAGATTGTACCTGGGTTTGCGGCGGGAGCACTTGTCCGGGAGTCTGGATCGGATGGTTTTGATTAATTGCCGGAACCGGCTTCACATTTTTTGGCTTATCAATCAGCTTGAATATCCCGGCAACAGCCACGACGCCCGCAAGGATGATTAGCATACGTTTTTCGCTTTTTTTCAGCGCCATTAATTAAAACCTCATTTCACAAACAATTCAATCCACTTTATCATAATCTTCGGTCCAGAATGGACAAGATCGATCTTTATTGATGAATTTTTGTTCCACATACAATATAAATTGGATGCTACCATCCTTCACTCCCAGTCTGACAAATTCCTATTTTTATTTGATAATTTTGAGTATTAAAAATGAGCCCCTCGAGGCTGAGAGCAAATCGATTCGCCAGATTAAGTTCAACTCCCAGAATGGCTCCTGTCCATAATCCGCTTCGATAGACATCTTTAACTTCACCCCAGTATGTTCTCTCATCGCCATACACAATGAATTCCTGTTTCGTATCATTTCTCTGAATCAAATAGCCGGCAGCCGCTGCATAAAAACGGAAATGCTGATAAGGATAGACGATGCCGAGATAGACATGAACTTCCTTCCAGTCATATTTCATATCATATTCATAGTTGGCCAATTGAGTCGATTCGACAAATTTTCCATTTGAAGGAAACCGCAATACTTGTGCTCCGCACCAGAACCCCATTCGATTTATATCCGAGACAGGTTTTAAAATCATATTAAAACCCACTCCATAGCCAAATTCATATTCCCCTTCATAATCCGATACATTTTCCTGATTGATCCCCATATGCAAATGAACCATTCCGATGAGTCCATAAATATCGATCCGATCGGTGATTCCCCAGCTGCTTTTAATCAAAATACGATGAGAAGACACTTGTTCCTGACCCAATCCCATATCGACATAACTGCCGGCAGCGCTGATGGTCCATTCGCTTTCGCCTTTTGCTTCGACTGGATTACCCGCAATTTGGGCATGCAAATAGGAGAAAGTAACAATCCAAAGCAGACAAAACATCCATTTTACTATTTTCATTTCAAAACTCCATTAGGATTTTTAATCTTTGGCCAGATAAATTTCATCAGAATAAATGTATCCGCCTCCATTCACACTGGATACACTGATCATCACACGCATCCATCCCGGCCGATCTTCATCCTTGGTGATATCTATCACATTATAAACATATAAATTGTAATAGCACTGACCCGGATCATAAGTTATCTGGCTCGTCCAGGAAAGTTCGGCTTTGGCAGTGCTTGGTTCGACACTGGCGGTCAGCTCGGATCCGCTGACAACAGGATTGCCGTTTGCGTCCCACAATTCAAAACGTATACGGGCATATTCTCCGGGCCAGATCGTATCCTTGTACGTGGTCTGTTCAAAATGAGCAATGGTTTTCGACCAGATCACCTGGAGTTCGGCCCAGGGTTTTGCCGACTGATTGTTTTCATCGACTCCTTGTGTCCAGGCAATTAATCGTGCTATACCATCATTCTCGCCATAATCTCCTTTGGTATTGATCACACGTCCTCTGCCAAGTTCCGGATCATATTCCATATTCGGTATGCGCGGATCAGAAACATGGTCACCAATCTGTGCGCCTGTATTCGGATCCTGCATTCCCGTATAATTGTAAAACCGGTCGATGGTCGGAGTCGGATTGCCACCAGTCCAAATTACATTCGCGATACCATTGGTATCCGTATAGGCCGTCGTGGTCACAACACCGCTAGAAGCGGTCAGATAAACGGCCGTTCCTTTTTGAACAGGATTGTTGTACTTATCCCCGACAAGAATGGAGATACTGTCCGAGCCCAGCCATGACCAGGTATTTAAACTTGAAGCCGTTATTGTCAAATGGGTCGATGATGGATCGTAAATATCTTCGATATACGGCGGCCCTGAATAAATCACGAATTCAGTGGATGTCCCGGCGACTTCCGGAATGAGCGGATTGCCGTCTCCGTCTGTGACCTGGGCTTTGATCCGGGCTGTCCCTGACCGTGTCCCGCTGGTGTACGAAACCTGAGAGATACCGCCCACGGTTGGCACTGGTTCGACCGTACTGAGAGAATCTCCGTATCCCGGCGATGCGATTATTGAAAACTTGACATAGGTGCCGTCTGCAACGGGATTGTTCTTTTCATCCCGGATATCCGCGTAAACCGACACGGTTTGATGTTTACCGCAGTCCCGGACGTAGACAAATAATGGTGAATAAGAGACAATAACATAATAGGGACTGCCGGGAAGTATCTGAATAATTGAAGTACCTGATATCGTCTTACCATCCGACAGGACCTGTGCTGTGATAGTCGATAATCCAATCACCGTACTTGAAAATTCTACACTGGCAATCCCATTTTCATCGGTTCTGGCGCTGATTCCGATCTTGCCGATTGTAGCCGTAAAATTGACGGACACATTTTCAACGGGATGGCCCAAAGCATCCGTTACGGAAGCTTGTACGGCGCTTTTTGTGACACCATCCGCAGGAATTGTATTGGGATTCACAGAAACAGCTACATTTTCCACATTGCCGATTGTATAGATTACTTTCACAGTATCCGAGATTAAACTGCCGACACGGGCAATAATTTTAGCTGTATCCGGAGAAGAGCCGCTTGTCAAATAAGTAAATGCAATCCCATTTTGTGTAATTTGTTGTGAGCCTATCGAGCCGGTGCCTTCTACAATAATAAACTGAACCATGGTTCCATCCGCAACCGGGTTCCAACTGGCATCGGAAACAACTGCTTTGATTGTGGCTTGGCTCTGATTGTCTGCCGTTATAAATGCAGGCGTTGCTGAAAGAGTGATATAGGTCGGCTGGGATTCCTGAAAAACAACTTCGACACTGTCTTCAAGGACCTGACCGTAACGAACTTTCACATGTGCCGTTCCTGTCTGAGTACCACTCGTCAAATCGACAGTAGCCACTCCCTGCGTATTGGTTTGCGCCTGATAGGCAATCGTTCCCAGATCCGTTCCGAAATAAACAGTCGCTTCGGGAATAGCTATCTTTCTGGTGGTCTCTTTCAAAACGGCTTTTATTTTTGATGTGCTTTTTCCGTCAGCCAGTATACTTTCCGGTGTTGCCGACAAATCCACTTGAACCCCGACACTTCTAATTATTGTAGAAACCATCTGTGTATCGAGAATAGCCGCAACAGATGCGATGCTGTCAAAGGGACTCGCATGAGGTGTAAATTTAACTGTGGCCAGCCCGTTTGCATCTGTCAAGGCTTGACTTTCAATTTTGCCTGAATTTGTCTGAAACGATACAATCACCTTGGAAACCGGATCTCCATTTCCATCTTCCACATAGGCGCTCACTGAAGATTGATCCACGCCATTGGCGAGCAAGGATGATGGTTCAACCTTGATCTGCTTTAATTTGTGGGAAACCATCGATCCAAATTGAACAAACACAGAATCTTTGAGAATATTTCCATACTCTCCAAGCACCCTGGACAGACCCTGAGTTGTACTGCTGGTTAATTGAATCTGCACAAAACCTTGCTGGTCCGTTGTAACTGCAGAGGGAATAGAACCCAGATTCGTACCCAGTCGAATAGAAGCACCAGGAATCCCGATACCTGTCGTTACCTCTTTTAAAAACACTTTGACATCAGATTTGCTTTTACCATCTGCAATTATATATGTCGGCGTCGCCTGAAGGTCAAATAAAATACCTTTCATCAATACCTGGGTTGTTTTACTGGCACTATCCACAACGGCTGATACTATCGCCCACTGGTCCGCAGTACTTGGTGCACTCATCAGAGTGGCTTCCGCTGTTCCTGAACTATTGGTTAATTTAATGGAATCAATACTTCCGACTGTGGTTCCAAACCGGACCATAGCATCACTAACCGGATATCCGTTCTGGTCTTTCACAGAAACAGAAATTGTGCTGCTTTCTTCGCCGTTAGCACGGATTGCGTTTGATGCACTTGTGATGTCAAAATAGTATTTTGATCTCGTAAATTCCACTTGCACCGTATCTAAAAATGTGGCGCCATATCGCGCAACAATATTCGCTATCCCTTCGATCGTTCCACTTGTTAAATCTACACTAGCAATTCCTGTATTCTCTGTTTTTCCCGAAGAAGGGATGCTTCCGATTGAGGTCCCAAAACGTATTTCCTGATCTTCGACCCCTATTTGTGTTGTTGTTTCTTTTACATACGCCATAATGGCGGTTTTGCTTTTCCCGTCAGGAGGAAGCTCACTGTATTGTGATTCGACAAAAAACTGAATGCCCTTAAATTTAACCGTCACCACTGCCGAGTATGCGCCCCATGTGGCTGTGACTACAGCGGTGGTATCTCTTGAACTCGCGATACTGATCAGCTTGACAGAATTGGTTTCGCCATTGATTTCTATATAAGAATCGATCACACCTGCCGATGTTGTGAGCGATACCACTCCGCTGCTGTCCATTGCATCGGGCGAAAGCGTAATATAAATATCGGTTCCATCAACTCCGTTTGCATAAATTGCATCGAATTGCGCACTAAGCCGGATCCTTGCATCCAATTGTGAAATAACATTCACGATAACGGCAGAAGAGGCCCTGTCAGAATATTGTGCAGTAATTTTTGCATTTCCGACTTCCTGCCCGCTGATAAAAACCGATTGCGCCCAGCCATTGGCATCGGTTGTTGCTTCAGTAGTTACCGTTCCCAGGGAAGTGCTGAATGTAATAACTTCATTGACAAGAGGTTTGCCATCTTTATCCAATAAACGAACACGTATGATAGATTGGGATTCACCTACAGCAATTTGACTTGGAGAAGCCTGAATATCGACCAAAATGGGGATATCTTTATGTAGGGAACTGGTGGGATCCATCGGACTTTTTTGTGAGCATGTACACCAAAAAAGACACAGCACCGGGAGTATAACACAGAATGAGATCAGCAGTTTATTCGCTGGGCTCAGATTTCGCATAAAGTCCTCCGTAGGCCATTATCAATATCAATTTATTGATTAGACCTTGTTATGAATCTCTTTCTTGTTTTTTATGGCATCTTCATTGATGCTCTCCTTCCTCAATACAATTACCCCTTTGGCATTCGCGGTAAGAGTAAGTTGTTCCTCTGATTCTTTATATAGAGATACTTCGTTGATTCTCATGACATACGGAAAATCCGGAACTGATTCTATAAATTTTGCAAACTGAATAAAAGACCCGGAAAATTCCAAGGTAAGCGGCAACTCTATTACGCCCTCATCTGCTTTCTGTATTAATGCGAGACTTTCATAACCAGGTGAAATTGAAATAAGCGTAAGACCATATTGTTTTCCGATTTTATCAATCGAGCGTCCAAGATCCAATAAATTTTCTACAGGATAAAAGTGTTCTTCGCGAACGTCGATGTATGCGAACAGGCTGTCTACAAATGTTTTCATGCTTTCCAATCGGGATTCAGGAACTTCACTTTTGATCTGATTTTGCAGTAATTCCCATTTTTTCTCTAATTGTTTTTTATCACGGGTCACGGGCATATAGAAAACACCCAGCCATACAAAAAAAAGAATAATGGTTGCCAGAGGCAAAACAAATATTTTTAACTGAGATTTATTCATATTCGTTACCGATTTAAATATCCCACAAGTTCAAATTCATACGGATTTTCTTCACTCGCGTCGACTTCGTTGACCAGTTTGATGTCATCGAAATAGGCAGAACTCTCAAGCTTGAGGATAAATTGTGCGAGATAAATTTTTACATCCGGTGTTTTTACATCACTCATACCCTTCATCTCAACAACCCATTTTGGCTGCTGGGGTGTTTCTTCGACTTCTTTCTTCCCTTTTTTCCTTGAAACGGGTTCATTTTTTTGATCAACTTTCTCCTGTTCATATGTAAAAGAAAGAAGAGCCAACTTTTCAGGAATCGAATGCGAAACAAGTCGAAGAACTGGAATCAAATATTCATCCTGTTGTATTTTGCCTTCCATATTGTTAATTTTATTTTCCAAAATATTTTTCTGTGTTTGCAAAGTGGCATACATTTTACCGCTGTTCTTCGATTTTAATGCCCTGGCTTCCATCATACCCAGACGTTTTTTAAGAGAACCAAGTTCATGGCTTGCATTCCAATAAACGGACAGTATGATTATAAAAATAATGCCTGCAACAAACTGGAAGGTTTTGTTTAACGAATTGAATGTATGAATCCTTTTATAGGGAAGAGGCAGCAGGCTTCCTTCCGTATTGGTTTCCATTGCCATTGCAAGACTGGCCGCCTGTTCAAGATATCTTTTTTGAAAAGTATTTTGCTGTTCTTTGCTTCCGACAACCCGGATATTTTTGAAATAGGGCAATGAAGCGACGGGGATCTCAATTTTTTCCATTAACACTTGCGAAAGATGCTTCATTCGGGAACCGCCGCCAATAAGATAGATATTCTGCACCTTGTCACCAGCCGTTTTATCTCCGTAGAATCCAATCGAACGGTGAATTTCACCCGCCAAACGTTCGAGGACAGGGCGCATCATTGCGCCTACTTCAGTAAGCGGAGCACCCCGATAAGTCATTCCTTCTGAAAACCCAAGCGGATATCCGTATTTTACTTTGAATTCGAGGGCTTCATCTTCTGTAAACTGAATTGCCCGTCCCTCATGAAAAATCGTCCCGGTGATGGCCTTTGTAAAATCTTCACCGCCGACAACAATTTCACGAAAGAAATCCAATTGTCCATTTCGGAAAATGACAAGCATACTTCGCTGTGCGCCAATATCCAGAATACCGATCGTACCGGCTCTTTCCTTTTTGGGTATCAATTCCAGAAAGTTTTTCATTCCCACGATATTGGGCACAACTTTATGAGGAACAACTCTTTCGTGGATAAAATACTGAATTCTGCCTTCGATTTCATCAGCCGGCATACCCATTGTCAGATATTCGATATTGCCGGGGGTTTTGGGATCGTTCCCTATGGTTTTGTAATTATATACAATCTCGCCTGTATCTTCATTCTCTTTCCCCATTTCTCTTTTCAATTCGAAAAGAATGGACTGAAGCAAATCTTTTTTTGCAAGCTGCGGGAAACTGTCCCGGTGGACCACAACTCTGGAGCCGTCAATCCCGAGCACAATTTTAGTCTGTTTGAGTTTCGTTCCTTTTTGAAATAGATGCCGCAAAGCCTGGTAGACAGCGTCTTCTGAAAATTCAGATCCTTTTGTTGTAAAAGAAGCGCGACCGAATCCCTCGACAATGAGCTTGGAGCCTTTGCGGTTCAGCAGGACATACTTCATGTTGTCGAGGCCCATATCGAGCCCAAGAACATTGACCCACGGTTTTGATGTATTTAATGTAAAACTTTTCATTTTTGCAATAGTTTTAACCTAAATTTCACTAATAAGACCAATGTGCAATTTTTGTACCATCACCGCCATTCACATATTGTGAAAAAACACGCATCCATTCCGGTTCATGCCGGACATATAATGTTTTGGAACTGACTACAGTCACTTCCCCGAATCCGTAAATGCCGCCCAGAACATTCGGATCAAATCGATTTGAACTACTACTGTTAGCCTCTACCTTTGTACCTGAATTGGGAAGATAGAGCACGGCTTGAACATGTGCTCTTCTGTCCAGATATACATTCCCATCCACTATAAAAATGCCGTGGATATCTATATTGGCATTCACATACATATCTCCATAAACATGTGTGACATTGGGTGTATTTCCAGACCGGTAAAAACTGGTACTTGGATAATCATCTGTTGCAGTCCACGGCCCGCCTTTTTCGTGGCCCTGAGAAGCGGCCATACTGGTTAATGTCGAATTGTTCACTTGCGGCATGGGGCTCCTATTGGCGACCTTCAAGTCGTCATCAACAACATTATTGGAATCTTTCGTAGTGACATTGGCGTCGATAGATCCAGATACGAAAATCGACCTTCTCCAGATCGGATTTTCTTTCATTTCAAACAGAATTGTTCTGGTACGTCCTTCATCAATAGTCACCGTTACTTCCATGATCATTGTCCCGGCGTCATAAAATGTATCCACTTCCACATCGATACTTCCGATTGTAAAACTTGTGTCGCTCGTCAGTGTTCCTGCCGAGAGGGCGGCCGTGCTGTAAAAAGCGGCGCTTTCCATCAAATAATCGGCTCTTACGGAGTTCATTTGATTAATGACATTCTTGCTTTCACTCTGTAACAACATGGAGGCTCCAATCCCCATGAGACCCAGTGTCACCAGAAAAACCAGCACGAAAGCGGAGAAAAAGCCCTCTTCCTTTCTCAGCCTTTTTAGTGTCTGCTTCTTCATTGCCGCCTCCTTCTATGCTAAAAAAGTTAACCTTCTAAATATTTCCAATTTCAATATTGGCCTGCCATCTTAAATGTGATTCCGGATCTATCAAATAATGAAATGGTAATTCAATATGGGAACAGTTTCTTTACAAGGTTCGGTGTAGTAGTGAATATTAAAAACCAAACTTATATTGAATCCAAATACATTCACCTGTTTACTATTAACTACCTGTAAATATATTTCGCAAAGTAACCTGGGTTTGGATACTGGTCATGAATTCTGGGGGACCTACATCCATTTTTATTCGAATACGCCTGACATATGATTTAGTAGACGTCGTATTGTCGTTGGAATCATAATACGTGAGATTAAAACTCTGTATCGGGTAAATCATCGGCTGATCGCCCCCGCCGTCATCCCGCATGAGAGCGCCATGATATTCACTGTATGTAACAGCGCGATTGGACCCAGTTGGGGGTTGAAAACGAAATCCAATTTCGTCCGAACGGCAGCGAGTGATAGTGGTCGCTCTTTTTAATTCTTCAGTCATGCGAAGCAGTCCCACACGCGCTCCCTGTGCAATATTTTTTGCCACCCTCATTTTCATATAGGCCTCCACATTGGTGGCAACAAAAGGCGTAACGGCTGCAATCAGAATACCGGTCAAAAGAAGAACGACAACCAGTTCGATCAGCGTGTAGCCGGATTGCTTGTTTTTTAATTCGGATGGCATGATCCTCTCCGCTGTGTTATTCAAAGACATGATCAACCAGCCATGTGGACAGAACGATATCCGGCATATCGTTCGCGCTCACAGTAACCGTAACCGTGACATACGTCACGCTGTTGACCGTTGTTTCACTTGAAATATCGACATTGCCTGTGAATCCTGTGGGGGAGCCGGAAACAGTACCGGGCCAGTTGCTTTTTACCCAGTCGTACCCCTGGCTGTCTTCCAATTCTGCAACATAATCGGCAATGATTCTCTCCATGATTTCCTGTGCGTATAATGTGCCCCGCGAAATCAGACTATAAGTACGACCGGCATCTATGTTGCCGATTGCAAGCCGACTCAAAGGAATAATCGCAATACTGAGAATCAGAATAATGACAATCACTTCGACAAGTGAAAAACCCTTCTCGCCGGCACATTGACAAATCTGTTTTTTTAATGGCATATTGTAAATCCGCATCCTGAACCCCCGACTTCTTCAGCCAGATAGGCATATCCCGATTCTACAATAATGAGATGCATATGCGAGTTAAAACGCGCTACAGACCGTTCGCCTGTAAAAGTGGCTCCATTCAAAGCCGGTTCGCCCCATTCCATAAACGACAATGTATTGCCGGTTGCCGAAGACGTAATCGTAACACCGCTGGATATTCCTGAACCCAGTTGTACGATCAGGTCGTCATCATCCGAAGTCGATGATTTGACATATGTTCCATCAGAGTGGTATTTTACTTCGTACTTATTCGCACCCTGATTAACAATGAAATCGACCCTGCGGTGTGTGGTCATGGCCACTTCTTCCGCATATCGCAAATCGGCAAGTGCTTTATTGGCTGCATTGAATATCGTTGTCTGCTGATTTGTATGCTGCACATTCACCCCGACCACACCGGTCAAAAAGGCCACAGCCGTAATCACGACAATCAATTCAATGAGTGTAAATCCTTTTCTTGAACGGAGAGACTTTTTTTCCTTACTGATTTTCATCGATACTCTCCTTGAAAGACCAATTCACTTTACTCATTTCCTAAATTGGATAACTCCAAAAAATCTTTACGGAGAGGGCGGTTCTGCATCTCACCCTCTCCGTAAAATGATCCAGACAACCCGGAATGTAAAAACCCATTCCAGGTCATTTTTCTGATTTCAAGATATTATCTTGAATGTGCTGCAACCGAACAGGAACAGGCGCCATCGGAACCCAGTGAATAGGTCCCGCTCTCCGGACAAGCCGGCGTTGTAGGCAGATAGGCCGGTACAAGATTAGCAAGACTGGTTTCCGGTGTGGCTGCAGGATCTGCTGCCGTATCCACGGCCAGCTTGAATTTAACGGCTGTTTCGATGTTCATCTGATTGGACCGGCAGGCAGCCACTTTCGCTGCACCCGTCGCACTGATAAACTTTGGAATAGCCACTGCGGCCAGAATGCCGATGATGACGATCACAACGATCAGTTCGACCAGTGTAAAGCCTCTTTGGGAACGTGTTTTCATGATTTCTTCTCCTTTCATGAGAATTTGCAAGTTGTATAAAATTTCCTTCTTTAAACACTCATCCTTCTTTGTTTAACCGATTTTTACTATCACCACCTTCCTGTATTTTCTTTACATTCTGATATTTTACAAATTCCTGTATTGTAAAAAAGTTTATCCATCAGCTGATCATTTCAGCACTCCCACCATACCCCACATGGGCAGAAAAATACCAAGTGCCAGGACGGTCACCGCTGCGGCCATAACGATAGTGAGCAGTGGTTCGATCATCGTAGTCAACCCTTTAATCGCATATTCCACTTCCATGTCATAATGGTTCGCAATGCTTTTCAGCATATCGTCCAGCGAACCTGACTGTTCCCCGATTGAAATCATGCGAATAACCATTGGAGGAAACAGATCGAATTTTTTCATGGAACCGGCAATACCTCCACCTTTCTCAACACCAACTGCCACATTCCTGATACTTTTTTCTATAACCGTGTTGCCTACCGCGGTTGATACCGTCGTGAGTGTCTGGAGAATAGGGAGGCCGCTTCGGTTCAGCGTCTCGAACATTTTTGTGAAACGGGCCATGGAACTCTTGGAGGCGAGAGGACCGATGAGAGGAATTTTCATGATAAAACCGTCCCACCAGAACCGTCCCTTCTTGGTCTTGACAAACGTAGTCATTCCGATAACACCCCCTACCACAACCACAAAAATGGCGATCACATTACTTTTGATAAAATTACTCGTTCCCAGAAGCATCTTTGTTGGCAGGGGCAGTTCCATATTCATACTATCGAAAATCGTAGTAAACTTGGGAACAACCACCGCCATGATCACAATAAACGCGACAACCATCGCACTGAGAACAAAGATCGGATACTTCATGGCCGACTTTACTTTTTTACTGGTTTCCTCATCATGTTTCAATACAGATGCCATTCGCTCCAGAACCTCATCAAGGGCACCACTCATTTCGCCGGCATACACCGAGTTTACATAAAGTTTCGAAAAAACCTTGGGATGTTTGTCCAGCGCCTGGGAAAAACTTTTACCCGACATGACATCGACATAAACCTGATTCAGCACATCCCCCATCATTTTGCTGCTCTGGGAGCTGAGCGCTTCCAGTGCGGTGAGCATGGGAACGCCGGCACGCAGAAGCGTAACCAGTTCACGTGTGAAAAGAATGATTTCATCGGCTTTGATTTTTTTTGTAAAAAGTCCGCTGCTCTCCGACTTTCCCTCTTTTCGCATTTTTATCGAAACCGGCCGGTATCCCTTATGGTAAATTTCTTTGGAAACGGTCTGTTCGTTGGCTGCTTCCAGTACTTCGTTAACAATTTCTCCTGTCGGTGTGACAGCTTTGTATTCATAAGATGGCATTGTTCGGTTTATCCTTTGTTCTGTTTATACAATATTCGTTACTCTTAGCACTTCATCAACAGTTGTAATTCCTTTGAACACTTTTGCCCATCCATCATGTGCCAGCGGCCGCATTCCCTCCTCCATGGCCACCTTTCGAATTTGATCTGCAGGTGCATCTTTCAATACACACGCTCGAATTTTTTCACTCATTTGAATGACTTCCATAATTGCCATTCGTCCCTGATATCCGGTATCGCGGCAATGTTTGCACCCGGTTCCATGAAAAAATTTGATCGAATCCGTATGTTCGATGCCAAAACTTTCGAAAACATCTTTCGGAATCTGATAATTCGGCTTGTACTCTGTTTTACATTCCGGACAAATTTTCCTGACAAGACGCTGGGCCATAATGCCAAGCACGGCCGATGAAACAAGAAAAGGTTCGATTTCCATTTCTGCCAATCGGGTAATACCGCCCGCAGCATCATTGGTATGCAGAGTAGAAAGAACCAAATGTCCGGTCAGCGCTGCCTGAACAGCAATATTAGCCGTCTCTGCATCGCGAATTTCACCTACCAGAACAATATCCGGGTCCTGACGCAAAATTGCCCGTAATCCCTTGGCAAAAGTCATTCCCGCTTTTACATTGACCTGGGATTGCCGGATTCGGGGTAATCGAAACTCGACGGGATCTTCGAGCGTGATAATGTTCTGTGAAATGGCATCAAGATGATTCAAAGCGGCGTATAGAGTCGTTGTTTTACCGCTTCCGGTAGGTCCGGTCACCAGGATGATGCCATAAGAATTGCTGAGAAGCGATTTGATCCCGTTCAAAACATCTTCTTCATAACCAAGATTGTCGAGGCTCATCAAAGCCGCGCTTTTATCCAGGACTCTAAGTACAAGATTCTCGCCGTTCACCGAAGGAAGTGTGGAAACTCGGATATCAATCTGTCTTCCGTCTTTCAATTTTATACGCAATTGCCCGTCCTGCGGTATCCGGTGTTCCGCTATATCCAGATTGGACAGAATTTTTATTCTGGAAATAATTGCTGACTGCAAGTTTTTGGGCAGTTGAAATGTCTCACGTAAAATTCCGTCCTGACGAAACCGAACACGGAGCTCATCTTCTTCAGGATTGATATGGATATCCGAAGCCCCTTCGATGATTGCTTGAGTCAATATCATATTTGCCATTTTAACGACAGGAGCTTCTTCGGCCAGCTTCTCCAGATCCTGAATGGATTCATGAGCTTCTTCACTTTTGGTCTCTTCCGATTCAATGCCTTCTAAAATATCCTGCATTTCTTCGTTCGAGACTTTCACCGATTGTTCAGAGGTCTTTCCGTAATATCGATCAATGGCCGATTCGACTGCTTCTCTGGAAGAAAGTGCTGGAGAAATTTCAAGCTGGGTGATCCGCGTTACTTTGTCAATCGCCTTCACATCTTTGGGATCTATCATCGCCAAAAGAAGCGTGCTGTCGATCTTGAATAATGGGAAGAAATTGAACTGACGTGCAATATTCCCGGGAATCAGTTCGAGCACTTCGGGATCTATTTCATAATTTTTCAGATCAATATAGGGTACATGCAGTATGGATGCTTTCGTTTCTAAAATAACCTCTTCTGTGGCCAATTCGGATTCTAGAAGAAGTTCTTCGAATGACATATGGGCTTTCCCGTTTTTGATCTGCCCAAGAATGGCTTTTGCCTGCTGAAGCGTCAGAATTTTTCGCTCCACCAACGCACGGGCCAATGCACGATCGTTATCGCTTTTTTGAGTTGTCACCTTCGCGACTGTTTTTACATGATCAGGCATCCAAATACCTTCTTACCACGTCCAAAACCTGAGGATAACGGAATGGCTTATAGAGGAATTCATTCGCCCCTACCTGTTGCCCCATTTTCCGTTCTCCTTCTGTCGCACGTGAAGTCAATACAATGATTGGAATATCTTTGAAACGTTTATCAAATTTTAATAATCGAGCCACTTTAAATCCATCGAGCATCGGCATTAAAATATCGAGAATAATCAAATCCGGACGATTAGTTTTTACTTCCTGGAGAGCTTCCAGACCGTGAGAAGCTACTCGAACACTGTACCCCTCTCTTTCCAAAGGTTCTCGAAGAATTTTAACAATCAAAGGATCATCATCCACAACCAGTATTTGCTTTCTTCCGTCGCCTTCCAAAACATCACTTTGTAGAGTATTTGTTACAAGAGCATCTTTTACTTCATCCTGAATTTCCATCTCTGGGCTGACCCTCCAGCCTCCCTGCACATCACTGTTTATCTAAAAAGCTCCAAATATTTGCTAATAATGAGCTCACCAAACAGCAAATGCACGAGAGTGCCTATTGCAATAAACGGACCAAATGGGATTGTGTCACCAATACGTACTTTTTTAAAAATTATTCCGTAAAAAATAAACAGTGCTGCTATAAAAACTCCATAAAACAAACACAGAGCTGTTTTCGGAAATCCAACGTAAACACCAATCATAACAAGGAGTTTCAAATCCCCCATTCCCATGCTTTCCTTGCGAAATAACAATTTCCCGAGAAAAGAAATCGCCAAAATCAAAAATCCTCCAAACAGCGCCCCCGCTATAACCATATACCATATTTCAATTTGTAACCCTATCATGAGAACCATCCCCAAAATGAAACCGGGAATCGTCAATCTGTTTAATATCAATCCATTATCGATATCGATAAAACTGATTGGAATTAAAAATAGGACAAGCACACCATAAGCAATGGTTTGATTGGACCACCCGTATTTTAAAAACACAGATACAAGACAAAATGCAGTCAACAATTCAACTGCTGGATAACGCCAGGAAAAAGATGCATGACAGGATCGGCATCGCCCTTTAAGCAAAATATAACTTAACACCGGAATATTGTCATAGAATTTTACAGGCTGACCACACGAGGTGCAATGCGATCCAGGTCGAACAATTGAAAGACCTTTTGGCATTCTGTAAATTAGTACATTGAAAAAACTTCCTAAAATCAAACCCAATGTACCGACTACGATTATTTCCATTACCATCATTTTCTTTATCTCAAGAATAACATTCGTTTTGTTTTTGCAAATTGATTTTGCTGAACGCGATAAATATAAACACCGCTTGCCACGATATTGCCGCATTCATTCTTTCCGTCCCACACCGCCGTATGTTGAGCCGCTCCCGGGAAATACTCATCGACCAGCACCCGAACCCTCTGCCCTAAAATATTGTATA
>Ga0315536_1000184_pt1 | contig 30488 bp, 29 predicted proteins | sample SalMarSW160230MG_FD_203093 | JGI IMG/M metagenome (GOLD analysis project Ga0315536, IMG submission 203093) | Salt marsh sediment microbial communities from the Plum Island Ecosystem LTER, Massachusetts, United States - Salt Marsh Sediment SW1602-30 ...
ATCAACGCGCTGGAAGTCTTGCAGAATAAGACGGATACAAACCCACCGAAAAAGCATGGCAACATCCCGTTGTGAGTCTTAACGGAATCACCGTCTGAGAACGAGACGCGCCCAAAACGCGCGCTGATGCCAGGGGAGGCTTAACCATGGCCGACACACCAACTCTCTTTCGTAAAGTCCTGATCGCCAACCGGGGTGAGATCGCGGTGCGGGTCATTCGCGCCTGCCGCGAGCTGGGGTTGGAGACTGTCGCTGTCTATTCCGACGTGGATCGCAACGCGATGCATGTCCGCTATTCGTCCGAGGCGTTTTACATCGGCCCGCCACCCGCGCGGGACAGCTACCTGTCCATCGAAAAGATTCTGGAGGTCGCCAAGCACACCGGGGCCGACGCGATCCATCCGGGATATGGCTTCCTGGCCGAGCGCCCGGATTTCGCCGCTGCGTGCGAGGACGAGGGGATCGCCTTCATCGGCCCGGCGCCGACCGCGATCGGGGCGATGGGGGACAAGGTCACCGCCCGCAAAACAGTGGAGGCGGCAGGCGTGCCGATCGTGCCCGGCACCGAGCTTGACCTGCGTGACGAGGAATTATCCGTCGCGGCGGGGTTTGTGGGCTACCCGCTGCTGATCAAAGCCACCGCCGGGGGCGGCGGCAAGGGGATGCGGCGGGTGGACGACCCTGACGAGTTCGAGAACGCCCTGCACAGCGCCCGGCGCGAGGCTGAGGCGGCGTTCGGCGACGGGGCGGTGTACCTGGAAAAGCTGATCGACGGTGGACGTCACATCGAGATTCAGGTGCTGGCCGACTGCTACGGAAGCGTGATCCACCTGGGCGAGCGCGAGTGCTCGATCCAGCGGCGGCACCAGAAGCTGCTGGAAGAAGCGCCCTCGCCCTTTGTCGACGAGGCCATGCGCGAGGAGATGGGCGCGGTGGCGATCCGGGCTGCCCAGTCGGTCAACTACTGCAACGCGGGCACGGTCGAGTTCCTGGTCGACCGGGACCGGAATTACTATTTCCTGGAGATGAACACCCGCTTACAGGTCGAGCATCCCGTCACCGAGTTCGTGACGAACATGGACATCGTGAAAGAGCAGATCCGGATCGCGCGCGGACGCAAGCTCAGCCGCACCCAGGACGAGATCGAGATCACCGGGGCGGCGATTGAGTGCCGGATCAACGCCGAGGACCCGTACAACAACTTCCTGCCCTCGACCGGGACGATCACGGCAATGACCGTGCCTACCGGCCCCGGCGTGCGGGTCGACTCAGGCGTGACGACCGGCGACCCGATCACCCCGTACTACGACCCGATGATCAGCAAGCTGATCTGCTGGGGCGATACGCGCGGCGCGGCGCTGCTGCGGATGCGCCGGGCGCTGGCCGAGTACAAAATCATGGGGTTGAAGACCAACATCCCCTTCCACCAGAACCTCCTGGACAGCACGCGTTTCATCGCCGGGCAATACGATACGACCTTCATCGAGGAGAGCTTCTTCCTGGACGAAGACCCCAACCTGCGGCCAGAGATCGCGGCCATCATCGCCACACTGGCAGCGCACGACCAGCGGCGCAAGGCGGCGCAGATCGTCCGGCGCAACGGACACGACGGCCAGAGCAACTGGAAGCTGGCCGGGCGCTGGCAGCGCATGCGCGGCTGATCCTGCGCTGCCAGGACTTGCTTTCTAACGACGGAGAAGCATTTGATGCGTTATGAAGTTACGATTGAGGGTCAGACCTACCTGATCGAGATCAGCGAGCAGGGACATATCAAGCTGGATGGGCGTGAAGTCGAGGTGGACTTCGCCCAGGTCGGCAGCAGCGGGCTGTTTTCGCTCCTGGTCGACAACGAGTCCTTCGAGGCGATGGTCGAGCCGCGCGAGGGCCGCTGGCAGGTGCTGCTGCGCGGCGATCTGTATGACGTGGACGTGGTCGACGAGCGTGCCCGCCTGCTGCGGGCGCGTGCCGGTCTGACGGTGCCCGACACCGGGGAGTTCAAGATCAAAGCGCCTATGCCGGGGCTGGTCGTGGCCGTGTCGGTGGAGATCGGCCAGGAGGTGGCGGTGGGCGATAACGTCGTGATCCTGGAATCGATGAAGATGGAGAACGAGCTTAAAGCGCCGCGCAAGGGCCAGATCAAGCAGGTGAACGTGGAGGTCGGGGACAGTGTGGAGAAAAACCAGACGCTGGTGATCATCGAGTGATGGCCATCAGTGATGGCGCGCGTTGATCGCGCAGCCAGATCTGCCTGCTTTACCCTCAAACAGCACCGAAGAAAAGGATATCCCACTTGTTAGAACATCGAACACTGGGCAAAGATGGGCCGGAGGTGCCAGTGTTGGGGCTGGGTGCGTGGCCGATCGGCGGGGGGATGGGGCACGTCGACGAGCGGGCGGCGGTTGCGACCATTCACGCGGCAATCGAGAGCGGCATCACCCTGATCGACACCGCGCAGGGCTACCGCACCAGCGAGGCGATACTGGGCAAGGCGCTGGCCGGTGGCTACCGGGAGCGTGTTTTCCTGGCGACGAAGGTGAGCGATTCCTCGGCGGGCGGCTTCTCCCGCAGGCGGGTTCAAAGCGCGCTTGAGAACAGCCTGCGCGCCCTGCAAGTGGAGGCCATCGACCTCTATCAGATTCACTTCTGGGACGACCAGACCCCGATCTCGGAGACGATGGAGGCGCTGCTCAGGCTCCAGACGGAGGGGAAAATCCGCTACTTTGGGGTCTCCAATTTCACCGTCGGCCAAATGAGGGAGTCGTTAAAGACGGCGCACGTCCAGGCCAACCAGCTACCTTACAGTCTGTTCGACCGCTGGATCGAGAACGGCGAGATCGATTACTGCGAGCGGGAGGGGATCGGCATCCTGGCGCACAGCACGCTGGCGAAGGGCCTGCTGGCGGGCAAGTACACGCCGGATTGGACGTTCCCGGCGAACGACGAGCGGTCGGACGCGGCCACGTTCCCTCAGTTCCATGGAAAACGCTTCCAGCAATACCTGGCGGCTGCCGAGCAGCTCAAGGCGGTCGCCCACGATAAGGGGCTGACCCTGCTCCAGCTTGCCATCGCCTGGACGCTGCGCCACCCGGCGGTCACCTGCGCGCTGGTCGGGGCCAAGACACCGGAACACGTCGAGCACTACCTGGGCGCGGTTGGGGTGAGCTTCAGCGAGGGTGAGCTGGCGCAGATCGGTGCGATCATCGCCGATACGCCAACCGAGCGCTGGTATTAGCCCGGCAGGCGATGGTTCGCACGCCGATTTAATATACCATGTTAGAGTAAATTGGTATCAGGGAAACAGTTCCCCAGGCCCGGCGCGCTCCCACCGCGCGATCTTCATTATATGCCCCCTAAATCTACCCCTTTCGAGAATGGTGCGATAAGCCCCCCTGAAGTATAATTAAAAGGTGTATTTAGCCCTGCTGTGGGCCGCAAACCGGCCCTGGATGGGCATGGCTGCCGGTTGGGATGCTCGTCAGGGGTCTCCCCGGCTCAGGGTGGCAAAGTGAATCGCAGTTGCAACGCGCCGCTGTGTCGCCCTCACCGTAAATCCCCGTTCGCTTTTTTGTGGATTTACCAAAAGTCAGGCGCGACAAAACCGTTGAATCGAACCGCGCCTGGCTACGTGGAAGCAAGATCGGGTTCTGCGCATATCGTCTTCTTGTTTCCTTGACGTGGAGATTGGAAAAGTATGGATATTGGTACCGTTCGGTCTGTCGACATCAACGAGGAAATGCGGGATTCCTACCTCGACTATGCAATGAGCGTGATCGTGGCCCGCGCGCTCCCGGATGCCCGCGATGGGCTGAAGCCCGTACACCGCCGCATTCTCTATGCGATGTACGATATGGGCATCCGCTCGAATTCCCCCTATAAAAAGAGCGCCCGCATCGTGGGTGAGGTGCTGGGAAAATATCACCCACACGGCGACGCAGCCGTCTACGAGACAATGGCCCGCATGGCCCAGTCGTTCTCGATGCGCTATCCACTGGTCGACGGGCAGGGAAACTTCGGCTCGATTGACGGCGACAGCCCGGCGGCGATGCGTTATACCGAGGCGCGGATGGCCTCCATCGCCGAGCTGCTGCTGGCCGACATCGAGAAGAACACGGTCGACTTCACCGACAACTTTGATGGGACGCTGCAAGAACCGACCATCCTGCCCGCCCAGCTGCCTAACCTGCTGTTGAACGGCATCTCCGGGATCGCGGTGGGGATGGCGACCAACATCCCGCCCCACAACCTGGGGGAGGTTGCCCAGGCGGTGGATTACCTGATCAACCAGATGGTCGCCCCGGAGGGTGAGGCGATCGACGAGGAACTGGCCGACGTCTCGGTCCAGGACTTGATGCAGTTCGTGCCGGGGCCGGACTTCCCGACGGGCGGCATCATCGTGGGGGCAGAGGGGATCGTCAACGCCTACGCCACCGGCAGGGGGCGGATCGTGATGCGGGCGAGCACGTTGATCGAGGAGATGCCCAACAACCGCTTCCGCATCGTGGTGACCGAAATCCCCTACCAGGTCAACAAGACGAACATCATCGAGAAGATCGCCCTGCTGGTGCGTGAGGGGCGGCTCGATCAGGTCTCCGACCTGCGTGACGAATCCGACCGGCGCGGGATGGCGATCGTGATCGAGCTGAAGCGGGGGGCGCAGCCCAAGCGCGTGCTCAACCGCCTGCTGAAATATACCCCGCTGCAAAGCACCTTTGGCGTGCAGATGCTGGCCCTGGTCAACGGCGAGCCGCGCCTGCTCTCGCTCAAGGGGGCGCTGCGCCACTACATCAACCACCGGCGGGAAGTGATCGAGCGGCGCACGTTGTTTGAGCTGGAGAAGGCCCGGCGGCGGGCGCACATCCTGGAAGGGCTGCTGATTGCCATCGCCAACCTGGACGCGATCATCGCCGTCATCCGGAGTAGCCCGGACGCCGAGGCCGCCCACCAGCGGCTGATGAGCGAGTTTGCCCTGACTGACGTGCAGGCCCAGGCCATCCTGGACATGCAGCTTCGGCGGCTGGCCGCGCTTGAGCGCCAGAAGATCGAGGAAGAGTACCAGGCGCTGCTGGAGCTGATCGAGGAGCTGGAATACCTGCTGGCGCACCCCAAGCGGGTGCTTGAGCTGATCCGGGACGACCTGAACGGGCTGGCGGAGAAATACACCGACCCCCGCCGGACGTACATCATCCCGGATGGGATCGAAAGTCTGGCCGACGAGGACTTGATCCGGGACGAGGACGTGCTGGTGATCATCACCAAGAAGGGCTACATCAAGCGGGTATCGGCCAGCGAGTACCGCACGCAGAACCGGGGCGGCAAAGGGGTGACCAGCATCACCCGCCGGGCCGAGGACGACGTCGCGCACTTGTTTGGCGCGGGGTCGCTGGACAGCATCCTGTTCTTCTCCGACCGGGGCAAGGTGTACCAGGAAAAGGCGTACGAAATCCCGGACAGCGGGCGCGTGGCGAAAGGCTACCCGCTGCACGGCGTGCTGGCCCTGGAGCCGGACGAGCAGATCACGGCGGCGGTCGCCGTGCCGACCTTCGAGGGGCTGGCGACCTGCACGATGGTCACCAGGGGCGGGCGCATCAAGCGGGTGGAGGTGTCGGCTTTCGCGGCGGTGCGGCCCAGCGGCCTGATCGCGATCACCCTGGAGGAAGGCGATAAGCTGGGCTGGGTGAAGCTCACGGCGGGCCACCAGGACCTGATCCTGGTGACGCGGGACGGCATGTCGATCCGGTTCCACGAGGAGGAGGTGCGCACGATGGGGCGCAGTGCCGCCGGTGTGAACGCGATCCGGCTCCAGCCGGGCGACGAGGTCGCCGGGATGGACGTGATCGACGACCCCGACGCCGACCTGCTGGTGGTGACCGAGCGGGGCTACGGCAAGCGGACTCCCCTGGAAGAATACTCGGCGCAGGCGCGCTACGGGCAGGGCGTGCGCACACTGGCCCGGAACGAGAAAACCGGCCCAGTGATCGCCGCGCGAACCGTCGAGCTGGGCGACCTGCTGACTCTGATCACGGTGGCGGGCATGGCCTTACGCACCGAGGTGGACACCATCTCCCAGATCGGGCGCAACACGCAGGGCGTGCAATTGATGAAGATGGCCGAGGGCGATACGATCGCCTCGATCGCTCTGTTCGACGACGACCGCCGCCGCGAGCGTGAAGAGGCGATGGACGCCGAGATCGCGAGCTTTGGCGAGCCTTTGCCCCTTGACGGCAGGGAAAGAGCGTCATACGATGGCAGGGAGAGTGATTCACAGGAGCCTGATTCGCCTGACAATGACACGGAACTGACAGAACCATGATCGTACCAAGCATGGCTGCGGCTGGATACGCGGCGCTATTAGGGCTGGCTCTTGCCCGATCCAAGCGTGGGGTGGTTGATACCTGGCTGATCGCCTTCTACTTCTACTCAGTCCTCTTGATGGCTGCCCATGCGCTCGTCCTGAGCGGGATGATCGTCTTTCCCCCGCCTTTCACCGGCCAGCTCGTCGTCACGATCGGGCTGATCATCAGCACCAGCCTGGTTGGATTCCTGACGCTGAGCCACCTGAGGTGGGAGCGCCCCTTGATCACCGCCTGGGCGCTCCTCTCGGTTGCCTGGCTGGCCGCCACGCTGACCACCGAGTTCCTGCGCGTTCCCCCGGTGCTGCGCAGCGAGGTGTGGTCGCTGTTGAAGATCGGCGAGCAGGCCACGCTGGGCGCGCAGTTGTTCGGGCTTGGCTGGCTGATCCTCTCCACCATGATGTTTGTGTTCACCTGGCAGACCTTCTTAAGCGAGCCGCTCCCGCTGCGGGCCAACCGCATCCTGTTTTGGGGCGTGGTGCTGCCGCTCCTGGTCGTAGGGGACGTGCTGTCGGTCTGGCTGAACCCGCCCTGGAATTACTTTGGCTACGTGATCCGGCTGCTGGGGGCAAGTGGGGCGATCTACGCGATCAGCGTGCACCGCGTCCCGGTGCTTCAGGACATCATGCGCTGGGTGGTGTCCCGCTCGATCTGGACGATGGTCAGCGCCGCGCTGATCCTGGGAGGAGTTCTGCTCGTCCTCTACCTTCAGCTTCCCCCGCCTTTCAACATCCAGCCCTGGGCTTTGGGGCTGGTGGCTGCCCTGCTGATCGCCATTCTCCTGCAGCCGATCAACCGGCTGGTATCCTGGCTGATGCGGAGCCTGCTCATGAGGGGAATGACCGAGCCAGCGGAAGCGGCGCGGCTCTACAGCCGACGGATCAGCGGGGTAATCGAGCTGCCAGAGCTGGCCGAGGTAGCCATCCAGACGATCCACGAGCAGCTTGGCACCCGCCGCGGGCGGCTGCTGGTCGCCACCCAATATGAGGAGCGGGTGGCGCTGGAAGTAGTCGGCGGGTCGCCGCTCGAATTCGCCGGGCTGCCGTTTATCTCCCACGAAAGCCCGGTTTACAAGGCCTTCATCTCCGATCAGCAGCCCATCCTCCAATACGACCTCGAATTTCAGCCGGATTTTGCCGAGACGCCGGAAGCCGAGCTTCACTATTTCAAGTCGCTGGAAATGGACATCTACGCGCCGATCGTTGGTGAGGAGACCCTGGTCGGTATGCTGGCCATAGGCCCCAAGCGGAACGACGAGCCGTTCCGCCCCTCGGAGATCGAGCTGCTGGCCGCCCTGGCCCAGCAGACGGTCGTGGCGCTGAACAACGCCCGCCTGGTGAGCAACCTGCGCACGCTCAACCAGGAGATCAGCGCGCTGAACGAAGACCTGGCGAACACGAACAACCGCCTCCAGCGACTCGACTCGGTGAAGAGCGATTTCCTGCTGATCGCCTCGCACGAGCTGCGCACGCCGCTGGCCCAGATTCAGGGGTATTCTGACCTGCTGGGCGAGATGTCTGAGCGCAAGATGCTCGACCCGAAACAGACCTCCGAGATCACCAAGTTCTTGAGCGGGGCCAGCCAGCGCATGACCGAGGTCATCACCTCCCTGCTGGACGTGTCGCAGATCGACGTGCAAAGCCTCGACCTGAATTTCCTTGAGATCAGCCTGTCGGCGGTGCTCAAGATGGCTATCGAGCCGTTCGCCGACGCGATCCACCAGCGGGATCAGACGCTCGTCGCGCGCGGGCTGCGCAACCTGCCGCCTCTCTACGGCGATTTGCAGCGGCTGGTGCAGGCGTTCAACAACCTGATCTCGAACGCGATCAAGTTCACGCCCGACGGGGGCAAGATCAACGTGTCGGGCCAAATCTATGAGAAGGACGAAGACGGCAACCCGGTCAGCCTCCAGGTGACCGTGCGCGACTCCGGGATCGGCATCGACGAGGAAGACCAGGAGCTGATCTTCGACAAGTTCTTCCGGGTGGGCGAGGTGAAGTACCACTCATCCGGTGCCACCAAGTTCAAGGGTGCCGGGCCGGGGCTGGGACTGGCGATCGCCAAGGGCATCATCGAGGGGCACGGCGGCAGGATATGGGTGGAGAGTGAAGGGTACGACGAGGAAAAGATGCCGGGCAGCGCCTTCCACGTGGTGCTGGCGATCCGCCCACCGGCGATGGAAGCCCGCGCCCGGATGGTCCGGCTCAAAGAGGAGGCGGAGGCCGCCAAGCTGGAGACCATTGCCCGCAAGCGGCCCGACGAGTTGATCAAGCTCCGCGATGAGAAAGAGCAGGAATCCTGATTCCTGCTCTGTATTAACCCCGCAGAACGATATCTTCCCCCTGCCAACTCACCCCTTGTACCTGATCGCGACCGAGCGGCTCGCCAACTAACCGGGCGGCCAGCCGGTGGAAGCGGTCAGGGTCTCCGCTGGTGAAGTAGCTCACTTCTCCCTGATGATCCGGGGAATGGCGTGACTCCGCGATGACCCGCCCGACCTGCCGGGCAACCGCCGGGCCGGGGTCGACGATCTCCACTGATGGCCCTACCACGTCGGCAAAGACCGGCATCAAAAAGGGGAAATGGGTGCAGCCCAGCACCAACTGGTCGACGTTGGCCTCGACCAGCGGCCCTAAATACGCCTGGGCCGCCCGGCGCACCGCCGGGGTATCGAGCTGGCCGTCCTCGACCAGGGTCACAAAGTCCGGGCAGACCTGGGTGACGACCGTGAGACCCTCCGCGAAGCGTTCCACGACGCTGGCAAACAGCTCTCCTTGAAAGGTCGCCTCGGTGGTGATCACGCCGATCACACCGCTGTTTGTCCGGGCGGCGGCGGGCTTGACGGCAGGCTCCATGCCGACGAAGGGGACTTCAAACGTTTCGCGCAGGTGGTAGAGGCTGGCCGCCGAGGCGGCGTTGCAGGCCACGACGATCACCTTCGCCTCCCGTGCCAGGAAGAAGCGGGTGATCCCACGGGCGAAGCGCCTGATCTCGTCCGCCTCACGCGGGCCGTAGGGGACGTGGGCCTGGTCGGCGAAGTAGAGCACGTCCTCATTGGGAAGCTGGCAGCGCACCTCCCGCAGAATGGAGAGGCCGCCCACACCAGAATCCAGCAGCGCAACCGGGCGAGGGTCAGGGGAACGCATTTCAACCTGTCGATGGATCACGTTGGCTGGCCGGAAATCGGCCAGCTATGAGGGAATGATACCAGGAATCAGCAGTAAGGGCGCAGCGATCCACGATCCACTTGCGCCCAGGGGGATACTCCGCTGCCCATGAAAAGTCGGTACCTACCGCTTTTCCTTGAGGGTGGCACGCTTGCCGCGCCGGTTGCGCAGGAAATATAGCTGTGCCCGGCGTACGTGCGCGTGGCGGGTAACCTCGACCTTTTCCAGGCGCGGGGAGCGCAGCAGGAAAGTTCGCTCGACGCCGACCCCGTGTGACGCGGTGCGGCGCACGGTAAAGTTGGCATCGTTGCCGCCCTTACGCAGCCGGATCACCGTGCCGGGGAAGACCTGCACGCGCTCGCGCTCCCCTTCCACGATCCGCACGTGAACCTTCACCGAGTCGCCAGGACGCAGCTCTGGGATGTTTGGATTGAGTGGAGTTTCCAGGGATTTGATTAATTCGTATTCGTTCATCACCAGTCTCGCTTGCCGCCGGGGCCGCCATGAACCTATCCCTGATTGTTTGCGGATAGTGGGGCATGCAGCCCGGCATGCTCTTTCAATAACAGACCAGCGCAGAGGCTGGTCCGCTTTAAGGTTATTTAACTTGTTGTTTTGTCCACGTCAGGTGGGAGCGGATTATACCGTCTGGTGGACGGTGTGGTCAAATACGATCTGGAAAGACTGGCAGGATGCGTAGCCAGAATGAGGCTGAGGGTGTTATCGTTAAAGGCAGCCGACAGATTCCACACCAGAGTCAAGTGAGCGTATGGAGCAAACCACCCCTAAAAGCGAGTTCCTGGCCGGGCTGCGCGACACGATCCCGATGATCGTCGGCGCAATCCCCTTTGGTATCATCTTTGGCATAGCAGCCATCACCGCCGGGCTGTCCCCCGCCGCCACGCAGGGGATGTCGCTGTTCGTATTCGCCGGGTCGGCGCAGTTCATCGCCGCCGGGCTGATCGCTGAAGGCATCCCGCCAGGGATCATCATCCTGACGACCTTCATCGTCAACTTGCGCCACGCGCTTTACGGTGCGTCGCTCGCCCCCTACCTGAAGCACCTTCCCCAGAAGTGGCTGGTGCCGTTCGGCTTCCTGCTCACCGACGAGACCTACGCGGTTACGATCAGACGCTACCAGGAGCGTGGGGTTGGCCCCCATGGGCACTGGTATTACCTCGCCTCGGTGCTGTTCATGTACACCAACTGGCAGATCTGCACCCTGATCGGCATCGTCACCGGGCGCAGCCTGCAAGGGGCGGCCAATTGGGGGCTGGATTTTGCGATGGTGGCGACTTTCATCGGCATCACGGTTCCGCTGATCGTCAACCGCCCAATGCTGGTCTGCACCCTCGTCGCCGGGGTGACGGCGGTGCTGGCGAACGGCCTGCCCAACAAACTCGGCCTGATGCTGGCCGCGCTGCTGGGGATCGGGGCGGGGGTGCTGGCCGAATCGTTCCGGCTGGGCGGGCAGCCTGAGGTGGCCACGGTGGAGGGAGACGCATGAGCGACGCACTGCTTTTGCTGGGCATGATGCTGGTTACTTTTGGCGTGCGCTACCCGACACTGGCGATCATCGGGCGGCTGGACCTACCCGACCCATTCTTCCGGGCGCTGCGCTTCGTGCCGCCCGCCGTGCTGACCGCGATTATCGCCCCGGCGATGCTGATGCCCGCAGGCCCGCTGGACATCAGCCACACCAACGCCTACCTGGTGGCGGGGATCGCGTCGGTGGGGGTGGCCTGGTGGCGCAAGAACCTGCTGCTGACGATCCTGGTTGGGATGGCGGTCTTTCTGCTCTGGCGGGTGGCTGTCGGCGGGTGAGGCTGCTGCTTGTTCAAAGTAAAAATCGGGGCAAAAAGAATGGGCTTCGTCCACGAACCAGGGTGAGCGGTGGCGGACGAAGCCCGGAATTGGGACGGACGTATTCAGACCTGGTTACTTGTCCTTGCCCGGATGATCGTTCTCGTTATTTGCATTGTTTCCATTATTGCTGTTGTTCCCACCGCCGCCCTCGTCGTCGACCCCATCCGATGGGTCGTCCTCGCCACTAGGCCCGCCAATGCCCTGGGATGGATTGCTTGAGTCGACGCCGTCTATATTGTTGCCGTGGCCGTTGTTGCTGCTGCTGTCGTCGATGCTCTTGCCCTCGTCGTCGACCTCGCCCGACGGGTCGTCCTCGCCACTAGGCCCGCCAATGTCCTGGGATGGGTTGCTTGAGTCGACGCCGTCCAGGTTGTTGCCATGGCCGTTGTTGCCGCTGCCATCCTCGGCGGCAGGCTCTTCGCCCACCAAACCGGGCGAGATGGCCTGTTCGGGCGTGATAAGCGGGTCATCCCCTTCGAGCGGGGGCACGTCTTGCACCGTCTCGTAGTTTGCCCCGACGCTGGCGGTGGGAGATGGGCGTGGCTGGCTGGCTGGTTCGTCCCTGCCGGGCGGCTCCGTCATATCGACAGTCTCCACCTCGTCGACGGGCTGCCCGACCTGGAGGGTCGGCGGCTCAACCGTCGGCGAGTCGACGACTGGGTTATCCGGTCGGGGGAGGGCAATTGCCAGCCCGGCTGCCAGCGACAGGCCCAACAGCAGAAGGCCCAGCCTTCCCAACCCATGAGAAAGACCGCCGCTGATGCCGGATGCCGGGCCTGAGCCGTTCCCATTCCCCGGCTGCGGAGGGCGGCCATTGGATACCAGGCGGGTCTGAAGCCGGGCCGCCGCCTGGGAGCGGAACGCCGCCGAGGGCTGGACTGCGTGAAGCTCGCTCAAGCGTCCGGCCATGGTCAGCAGCGGGCGGAGCTGAGCTTGATATTCGGGATACCTCGCCAGGCACTCCTGAGCCGTCGCCTCGCCGCGCTCAATTGCTTCCAGGCAGTTATTCAGTATTTCGGCGAAAGGTGTTAGCTCAGTACTCATCGACCTACAGTCGCTTACTCAGGTGTTCTTGAAGCTTCGCCAGGGCCTGGTATTGGATAACCCGTGACGAGCCTTCGGTTTTCCCGGTTATCTCCGCCACCTCACGGTGTGATAACCCCTCTACGAACCGGAGGATGATAACTTCTTGTTCGACCTCGCTCAGAATGTGCATGGCGTTAATCAAGTCTGCGTGCGCTTCAGAGATCTCGACGGCCTGCTCCGGCTCGTGCTCCGCCGCCTGCTGGGACAGCACGTCGATGGCCGAAGTAGCAACGGGATGCTGTCTGCGCACGTGATCCACCACCAGGTTGTGCGCGATCCGGTACAGCCAGCTCGTGACTGGGTGCTCCGTCACCTTGTAGTTCGGCAGATACTCCCATGCTCTGACAAACGCCTCCTCTGTCAAATCCTCGGCGATAAGCTGGTCGTGCACCCGGAAAAAGATGTAGCGGTAGATGGCGTCCATGTGGCGCGCATAAAGGATGCCAAATGCATCGACGTCACCGCCTTGTGCATCGACAACCAGCTGTTTGTCTTCGGTGTTATGGGATTGACCAGCCGTCGAGACCATTTGCCTGGATGCTTACTTGGATGCCTCCTGCCTCCGCTGTGTATGCTCTGATCGTATACGATCGATGGCTTTATGAATCGCTGAAGATGATTATGATAATACAAGCAAACCCCACTCCAGACGATGGGGAATGCTCCTACCTTGTGACCTGATAGATACCAGTAATCGATGGCTGATAGGTGCGCTGCTTCTTCCAGATGGAAACTTGTGTTCTTCACATTCTGCTCACAATGGTGGTTCCGCTGCTAGACTGTGACCCGGTTGTATTCGCGTGCCATAGCCCCCATGATCTCTTGCAGCGTGTGATCGGCAAAGGGCTTGCTCAGAAAGCCCATCGAAAACAGCGGGCGCGCTTTGGCGATCTGCATTTCGGTCGCCAGGTCGTTTTGCGCCGAGGTAAATATCACCGGGATGTCGATGTTCTCACGTATCTGGCAGGCGGCCTGAATGCCGTCGATGGGCCCCTTGAGCTGGATGTCCATCAGCACCAGGTCAGGCTGCATGGCGCGGGCATACCGGATGGCGTCTTCACCTGTGTCAGTGCAGCCCACGACTTCGTATCCTAGTCTTCTCAACCGGTATTTCAAATCCAGGGCGATGATCGCCTCGTCCTCGACGATCAGCACGCGCATCTTTGCGTCATTTGGTTCGTTGTATTGGCCTGTAGTCATGCGAGTGTCCTCTGGTCTGGTTTGATGCTGGCGTTTCTTCTCACCCTATATAACGGGGCATAGGGAGTTTTGTTAATCGGGGATGGGATGCTCATTGCAAATAAGCCGCTGGCAGGCTGAATCACAATGAGGAGAACGATAAATTCTCCGCCAAAATTGTTATTTTTTTGTAAGGTCGATCAGTCTAAAAGCCTGCGGTAGATTTGCTTGAGGACGCGTGCTGACGCCGTCCAGGAGAAGCCCTGCACGCGGAGCTGCCCCCGGTTGATCAGCGTGTTGCGCAGCGCATGGTCGTCGAGCAGCCGCCCCAGCGCATCGGCGAGCGCCTCCACGTCGGTTGGGTTGACGGTCAGCGCGGCGTTGGCGACCACCTCCGGCAGCGACGACGTGTTCGAGGAGACCACCGGCACGCCGCAGGCCATCGCCTCCAGCGGGGGGAGGCCAAAGCCCTCGTACAGCGAGGGGAAGGCGAAGACCTCCGCCGCGCTGTAGAGCGCGGGCAGGTCGTCGTCGTTGGCGAACCCCAGGAACTGCACCTGTTTGCCCATCCCCAGCTCTTCGATCTGCTGGTAGAGCGGGTCTTCGAGCCAGCCTTTGCCCCCGGCGATCACCAGCTTGAGGTCGGGTCGCCCCAACCGGTGTAACGCTTTCACCAGCCGCCCATAGTTCTTACGCGGCTGGACGGTGCCCACGCTGAAGATGTATGGGCCGCCCCCGATATGGTAGCGCTCGCGCACGCTTTGCAGCGCGCCTGCGTCAGCGATCGGGTAGAAGCGGTCGCTCACCCCGCTGTACAGCACGGCGATCTTACGGGGAGGCACGCTGTACAGCGCGATCAAATCCTGGCGTGTCGACTCTGAGTCGGCCAGGATTTGATTGGCCCGCCTGACCGAGCGTGGCACGACTTCGTTCAGATATTCGCGCAGGCCGGGGTCGGCGGTCTCCGGGGCGCGGATGAAGGAGAGGTCGTGCACGGTGAGCAGGGTGCGCGTGAGGAGCTGGGTGGGCGGCAGGGTGAAATCAGGCGCGTGCAGCAGCGCAATTGGCCCTGTCCAGCGCTCGATAGGCAGCGGCATCCGGGCACGGTGCCAGGCGCGTGCCAGCCATTTTGGGGAGAGCCGTGTGGTGGCCCAGGAAAAATTCGGGCCGGGCGGCTCAGGGAGCCTGCGGGACTGCTGCCCGGCGACGAACAGCCGGAATTCGGTCTGATCGTCCAGCGCGGCCAGCGCTGCGACCAGCTCGCGCGTGTAGCGGCCAATACCGCCACCCTGTTCGAGCGCGGCGGTGTAGTCGATGGCAATGACCTGGCTCATGGCTGCCTTTCGGATGGTGGCGTCGGTTGTACGTAACACAGGAGCAAGAGTCGGTTTCCCGCCCCTTTTCGTTCATCAGGTGCAGCGCCTCACATAATCATGTCAGCATTATGGCAGTTCGTCAATATGCTGCTCGGATAGCGCGGGGGGATACGGTGATCGGACGAAAGGGGAGCATTTTCGAGGTGGGCTGACTATAATCCGGGACATGAAAACAGACGGGGACTTCTCCAGGCAAGCCAGCACGTACGCACGTCACCGCCCGCGCTATTCGCCCCGCCTGTTCGAGTACCTGGCCTCACTGACCACCGAGCACGACCTGGCCTGGGACTGTGGCACGGGGAGCGGTCAGGCGGCGGTGGGCCTGGCCGGGCACTTCCGGCGGGTGGCCGGGACGGATGCCAGCCCGAGGCAGCTTGCCCAGGCTTCCCGGCATGGGAACATCCTGTGCTGGGCGGCGCTGGCGGAGCGATCCGGCCTGCGGGCCGGGCTTGTCGACCTGGTGACTGTCGCCCAGGCGCTGCACTGGTTTGACTTTGACCGCTTTTACGCTGAGGTGCGGCGCGTGCTCAAGCCGGGTGGCCTGTTCGCCGCCTGGACCTATCACCTGCCCAAGGTGTCTCCCCCGGTCGACCGCATCGTGGCCGAGTTTTACACGCAGTATTTGGGCGGCTACTGGGCCCCTCAGATCCGCTACGTTGACGACCTGTACCGGACGATCCCGTTTCCCTTTGACGAGGAGTCGTCCCCGGAGTTCGCCATGACGACCGATTGGGAGTTGGAGAACCTGGTCGGTTTCCTGCAAAGCTGGTCGGCTACCCAGCGATTCCTGGAGGAGAACGGCTATTCGCCGGTAGACGACGTGCGCCCGGTACTGGCCGAGGCGTGGGGCCAGCCCGGCGAGCGGCAGGTGCGCTGGTCGGTGTTCGTGCGGGTGGGCCGCTACCACCCCTGACCCCGGTCAGGAATGTCTCTGTCGGTATTACAAATTGTTTTCGATTCCCACCCCTTGATCTGTATTAGTGGTACGATTTAAACGGACTGACGCGTTTTTTGATACAATCAAACACCAGAACAATTAACGTTAGGTGCAACATAACAACCTGAAGGTTCTATGACCAAACATCACTCCACCCTGATCTTCCCCCAAGAATTCCGTTGGGGAACTGCGACTTCCGCGCATCAAGTTGAAGGAAATCTGACGAACAATGATTGGGCCGCCGCCGAGCGGGCCGGTGGTTACATCTACCAGAACCAGACCGCCGGGCGCGCCTGCGACTGGTGGAACCGGGCCGAAGAAGATTTCGACCGTATGGCCGAGATGAACCACAACGCCCACCGGCTCTCGGTGGAGTGGAGCCGCATCCAGCCACGCCCCGACGTCTGGGATGAATACGCCCTCGACCGCTACCGTGACATGCTGGTCAGCCTGAAGGCGCGCGGCATCGAGCCGATGGTCACGCTCCATCACTTCACCAACCCGATCTGGCTGGCCGAGCAGGGGGGCTGGGAAAACGAGGCGGTGGTGGGTTGGTTCGAGCAGTTCACCCGGAAGGTGGTGAGCCGCCTGGGCGACCTGACCCGGCTGTGGTGTACGATCAACGAACCGGCGGTGATGATCGCCCAGGCGTATGGGCTGAGCCGCTTCCCACCCGGCAAGAGCGACTTCAATGCGGCGCTGCGCGTTGCCATCAACGTGATGCGCGCCCATGCCGCCGCCTACCGAACTGTCCACGAGCTGGTTCCCGGCGCGCAGGTGGGCCTCGCCAAGCACATGATGATCTGGCAGCCCTGGCGGCCCTGGCTGCCCCTCGACCGCCTGCTGACCAACGCCCTGGAGCAGTTGTTCAACCACCTCCCCCTGACCATGCTCACTCAGGGCATCATGCGGGTGCCGGGCCGCCGCGCGCTGCGCATCCCTGGGCTGACCAACACGCTGGACTGGTTGGGCGTCAACTATTACCAGCGCTACCGCATCCAGTTCAACCTCTCCTCGCGCAGCACCTTCTTCGCACGCCAGCACACCAAGCCCGGCATCCTGGCCGGGCCGGAAGGATGGGGGGAGATTCATCCACGCGGGCTGTACGATACGCTGCGTGTGCTGTGGCGGCGCTACCGCCTGCCGATGTTCATCACCGAGAACGGCATCCCGGACGAGACAGACGAGCACCGGCCCAGTTTCATTGTCTCTCACCTGCACGAGCTGTGGGGGGCGATCCAGCGCGGGATTCCCATCCAGGGCTACTATTTCTGGAGCCTGGTCGACAACTTCGAGTGGACAGAGGGCTACGACCCGCGCTTCCGCTTCGGGCTGATCGGCGTCGACTTCGAGACCCAGGAGCGGCACATCCGGCAAAGCGGCAGGCTCTATGGAGCGATCTGCCGGTATGGCGGGCTGCGCCGTGAGGTGGTTGAACAGTACACGCCGACCCTCGTCCCGCAGGTTTTTCCCTCCACGTAGGAACACGCCGGCACATTCGCCACAGATGGTGAGGGAAATCATCTGGCGGAAATGGCAAACAATACTTACCCGTATCCTGGACAATCTGCCATGCTTTGGGTAAGGTGGGGGCGACGGCGCTGAAACGCCGCCGCTCGGCCTTGCAGTCCTCTCTTACCGGGAAAAGGAGTAAGTGAAAATACTATGGCTGTCAACTGGACGGAGCAGTATGCCGCGCGCACGGAAGGGATGGGCGGCTCGATCATCCGCGAAATCCTCAAGCTCACCCAACAGCCGGACATCATTTCGTTCGCCGGTGGCTTGCCTGCCCCGGAGCTGTTCCCTGTTGAGCAGGTCGCCAGGGCGACTCAGCGTGTGTTGGAGCAGCAGGGAAGCCAGGCGCTCCAATACAGCACCACCGAAGGGTATCCCCCGCTCCGCGAGATGATCGCGGAGATCATGTGTCGGCTGGGCATCACCTGCAACGCCGACAACGTGCTGATCACCAGCGGCTCGCAGCAGGCGCTTGACCTGATCGGCAAAGTGCTGATCGACCCCGGCGATCAGATTCTGGTCGAGAAGCCCACTTACCTGGGGGCGCTCCAGGCCTGGAACCTGTATCAGGCCCGGTACCTCACCGTGCCGAACGACGACGACGGCATGCGGTCCGATTCCCTGGCACGCATCCTGCAAGAAAACAAGGTTAAGTTCATCTATGCGCTGCCCAACTTCCAGAATCCCTCCGGCACGACGATGTCACGCCAGCGGCGCGTCGAGCTTGTTCAATTAGCCGAGGAGCACGGGGTGCCGATCATCGAGGACGATCCGTATGGGCAGCTTCGCTTCGAAGGCGAGCACGAGCCTCCGCTCATTGCCCTCGACGCGGAGAGCAGGCCCGGCGCTGCCCAGGCTCTCCTGGCAGAGGGGAACGTCATTTACCTGAGCACCTTCTCCAAGATCATGGCTCCCGGCTTTCGGGCGGCCTGGGTCGTCGGGCCGAAGGCCGTGATCGGCCAGCTCGTCCAGGCCAAACAGGGGGCCGATTTGCATACCAGCACCATCAACCAGATGGTGATCTACGAGGCGGCCAGGGATGGGTTCCTGGAGCAGCACATCGAGACGATCAAGCGAGTCTACCGGGAGCGGCGCGACCTGATGCTGGGCTTAATGGAGGAGCTATTCCCGCCCGGCGTCACCTGGACTCATCCGAAGGGCGGGCTGTTCCTGTGGGTGCGCCTGCCTGAAGGGATGGACAGCACGGAGCTGCTCAAGCGGGCGGTCGAGGCGAAGGTGGCCTTCGTGCCGGGCGGGCCGTTCCACCCCGGTGGGGGCGGAGAGAACACACTCCGCATGAATTTCTCGAACGCCACCGCCGAGCAGATGGAGGCGGGGATGAAACGCCTGGCCGACGTGATCCGCGCTGAGATGGAGACCATCCTGTCCGGCTGATAAACCGCTCAGGCAAACCACGCTGGGCTGCCCTGGGGCGGTCTACTGGGAGGCGAAACCCCGCTGTGCTTTGCCGACCTCACCGGCCCGAGTGATCGCCAGCTTGACGCCGATCGGCCCCACGATCTGCACGACGAGCGTCGTGGCCGTGATCACGTTGAGCACCAGGTTGCCCAGCGCTGCCCCTTCTTCGCCCAGCCCCTCAAAACGGGTGCGACACTCCAGCGCCAGGCCGATGGCGATCCCGGCCTGGGAGAGCAGGGAGAGGCTGAGGTTATCCCGCACGGCAGGCTCCGCGCCGCCCAGCGTGCCCCCCAGCCAGGAACCGACGTATTTTCCGCCGCTGCGCAGCACAATGTAGGCCAGACCAATCGTGCCCATCGTCAGCAGCAAGTCCACCCGCAGGCGCGCCCCGGCCAGCGCGAAAAAAGCACGTAAATCACCGGCCCCGCCCGCTCGATCGTGCTGCGGATGTAGCGGCCATGCGCCGGGTCAAGGTTGATCACCACGATCCCCAGGATCATCGTGGTCAGGATCGGTGAGAAGTCGAATACGCGCGCCAGCCCGGTGCAGATGAAGACGACGAAGACCGGGACGACGATGGCATCGTGTTCCGAGGGCAGCAGATGCAGGCGCTTCATCATCTGGGCCAGCAGGAAGCCGAACCCCAGCCCGACCAACAGCGAGCCGCCGATCTCGATCAGCGGCAGCTCAAACATCTGGGTGACGGATACCGCACCTTGCTGACATATCGCCGCAGCCACCGCCGAAGCCATGCTGAACAGCAGCAGCGAGATTGCGTCGTCCAGGCCGACGACCGCCAGCAGGGTGGTCGTCAGCGGCCCGGCGGCTTTGTATTCGGCCAGCACGTCGACGGTGGCGGCGGGGGCGGTGGCCGAAGCCAGCGCGCCGAAGATCAGCCCGGTTTGCAGCTCCCCGGTGAGCGCATAGACGCCCGCCCCGACCAACACAAACGCGCCAAACGCCTCGAACAGCACGATCAGCAGGATGCTGCGCCCCATCTTGCGCAGCTCGTCGAAGCGCAGGTGCCCGCCCATGTCGAAGCCGATCAGGCCCAGCGCGATCTCGCTGACGAAGGTGAGGCTGGTGTTCAATTCCGCCGGGACGACGTGTAGAAAAGACGGGCCGAGGAAGACCCCGCCGACGATAAACCCGACCACCTGGGGGATGCCCAGGCGGCGAAAAACCTGGCCGGTGAAAAACGCCGCGCCGATCGTGATGCCGATCAGGGTGAGCGTATCGAGCGCTGGCAGGTCTGGCAGTCCGGGCATGGCTGCTCCCTTAGGGGCCACGATGTGAGTGGAGTCAATGTCCGCGGGTGAGAGTCCCCTGGCCCAGGCCGAGTATATGCGAGAATCAGCCGCAAGTCACTCCTTCAGGGAGCTTATCCCCTGGAATCAGCACAAAAATAACGGGTGATGCCCCTGACAAACGTCACATGGCACCACCCGTTTATGCGCTGCGGGCGATTGGCCGGTGTGTGATTACAGCTCCGGCAGCTCGACGGCGTGCTCGATCACGACCTCGTCCCCCGCCGCCCCTGGCTGAATGTCCAGCGGCACCTCAAAAACCTCCGTATCGATCAGGCATATCCCTTCCTCGCCATAGCGGCAGTAGTAGAGCGTCAGATCGGCGTAGAGGGTGTCCTCCCCTGCCGTCAGCTCGACCGGCACGCGGATCGTCGTCTCGTCGACGACGCTGGTCAGGTCGTCCTCGTTGAACAGGATGTGGTCGCCATCGGAGGAAAACGTGACGAACGAATCGATCAGCGAGTTGATCGTGAAGCCCTCCGGCAGGGTCAGCGCCAGCACGATCTGGCCCGCGCTCGCCGCCACCGTTTGCTCCGGCAGCACCACGTCCGGGTCGGCTGTCTGGTTGCCGCCCACGACGAGCACGTCCTCCTCGATGCGCAGCGCCTCCGGATTGGGAAAGGCCACCGTGCTCACCTCACCCGCCGCCAGGTCGATCACCCGGATCGCGTGGTTGTTCGTATCGGCCACGTACAGCCTGCCGTCGGCGTAGTCCAGCCCGCCCGGCTCGTCGAACTGGGCCGTTCCGCTATCGCCATCCCGGAATCCGCCCGTCTCGCCAAGGCCAAACACGCTGGTGGTCTGGCTCGTGGCCGGGTTGACGCGCTTGACCTTGTTGTTGTAGGTATCGACGATGTAGAGCGGGCCTTCCGGCGTGCCGACCACGTCCAGTGGGTGCTGGATGCGCGAGACCCCGACCGGGCCGTCCACGTCCCCGAAATCGAACAAAGTGTTCTCCAGCGGCCCGGCGAGCGTCCGCACCACGCCTGTGGTGAAATCGGCCACCCGGATGCTGCTCGACTCGCTGTCGGCGAAATACAGCAGCCCGTCGGCGTAATAGAGGCCGCTCGGCTGGGCTAACTCTGAGAGCAGCAGCGTGTAGTTCAGCAGCGCTTCGCGCCCGTCGCCAACCACCACTTCAAGCTGGTCGGCCTCAAGGTCGAGCGCCCAGATTTGATGGGTGCCCGCCATCGCGATGTAGAGCAGCCCATCCTCCCCCAGCTCCACGTCCCACGGGCTGCGCAGGTCGACGGCGGTGGGCGCATCGGGGATCGGCGCGCCGCCGGAGGTGAAGAGGTCGCCGCGCATCCCCGTCCCGGCGATAGTCGTCACGGTCTGCGTGGAGAGGTCTACCGCCCGGATCGCGTGGTTGTTCGTGTCGGCCACGTACAGCGTATCGCCGTCGAGTGCCATCCCCTGCGGGGTGTTGAAGCGCGCCGTCTCGAAGTCACCATCCTCCAGGCCAGCCCGCCCCGCGCCGACCACGTCCAGCACTTCGTAGGTGGTCAGGTCGGCGATCACGATCCGGTGGTGATTGCTGTCGGCGATGAACAACCGGCCTCCCGCCTCATCGGCCAGCACCTTGCCGGGGAAGCGCAGCGGGGTGGCCGGGTCGCCGGAGCCTTCGGGGTCGAGCTCAAGCGGGCTGCGGTCAAGCTCGCCAGTGCTGTCGAAAAAGGCGACCATCTCGCCGACCACCCGGTCGAGCAGCTCGAAGGGGATCTCGCCCGTGTCCATCGCGTAGAAGTGGCCGCGCGGGTCGATCAGCGCGTAAGACGGCCAGGCGTTGGCCCGGTACAACTGCCACACGGCGAACTGGTCGTCGTTGATGACCGGGTGTCGGATGCCGTAACGCTGCACGATCTGCCGGATGTTCTCCGTCTGGCCCTCGTTGGCGAATTTGGCCGAGTGCACGCCGATGATGACCAGCTCGTCTGGGTACTTGTCTTCAAGCTGGGCGAGGACGGGGAGCATGTGGATGCAGTTGATGCAGCCGTACGTCCAGAAATCGAGCAGCACGACCTTGCCGCGCAGCGCTTCCATAGTCAGCGGGGCGTCGACGTTGATCCAGTCCAGGCCCGTCGGGAACTCCGGTGCGGGCACCGTTCCCTCCACCACCGGGGTTCTGACTTCCGAATCGGGGGAGGGGGTTTCCTCCGTCGCCTCCTCGGATTGTGCCTGCGTCGGCGAGGTGTCGCCGTCGCCGGACAGGTCTGTGATAGTGGGCGTCCTGGTCGCACAGCCAGCCAGCGCCAGCGCGGTCACCACCAGTATCGCGGGCAGCATGATGGCGCTCAATCGTCGTCTCTTCAGCATTGCTAACATCCCTGGGCCTGTTTGCGGACAAGTTTTGCCTTATAAGTATAGTGAGGATTCCTTGCCGATATCTTACGCTGGCCGGGGCCGATGGACCCGGCGATCCCGTTGACATCGCCCCCCATGCCCTGTACAATTGCGCTAATAATCTGATCATCGGATAAATCCGATCTTTGTGGACTCATGGAGGGCGACGTGCGGCTACCCGCGTTGCGGTCTGATATTTTGCGTTATATCGTCGAAAACGAGCGCCAACCGGGCGATAAGCTGCCTACCATCCAGCAGATCGGCCAGGAGCTGGGCACGAGCGTCGCCAAGACCCGCGAATCGCTGGAGGTGGCGCGCGCGCTGGGCGCGGTTGCTATCAAGCCGGGGCGCGGCACGGAGGTCGTCGAGTACCGCTTCGCCCCGGCGGTCACGCTGAGCGCGCTGTACGCCATCGGCCAGGATTTTGGCAAGTTCGAAGAGCTGCACCAGATGCGCAACGCCTTAGAGGTGTACTTCTGGGAGGATGCCGTGCGGCATCTGGACGCGGAGGCACTCGCCTGCCTGCGGGCGTTGATCGACAGCGCAAACGATCGGCTGTCCCGCAGCCCGTTCCAGGTCCCGGCGACCGAGCACCGCCGGTTTCACCTCGTGATCTTCGCCGGGCTTAACAACAGCTTCGTCTCAGGGGTGCTGGAAGCATACTGGGACGTGTATGAAGCCTTTGGGTTGAATATGTACGCCGACCTGGATTACTTGCGGCGGGTGTGGGGATATCACGAGCGGATGGTTGACGCCATCGAGGCGGGGGATATCGAGGCCAGCCGCCGCCTGTTGGTTGAGCACATGAACCTGCTCGGCGACCGCAAGCTGACTCAAAACCCGGTCCAGCCGCCTGACACAGGGCGTTTTCTTTTCGAATGAGGGGCGTGGGTAGGTGGTCCCGACCGCCTACTCGATCTCGACGATCTTGAACACTATATCCCCATCCGGGGCCTCGACACGCACCGTGTCGCCCACCTTGTGGTGGAGCAGCGCGCGGCCCAGCGGCGATTCGTCCGAGATTCTACCCTCGCGCGGGTTGGCCTCAACCTTGCCCACCAGTCTGAACGTCTCCGGCTCGCCCTCACCCTCTTCCAGCACGGTCACGTGGCAGCCAAGCTCGACCGAATCGTAGCTGCCAACCTTCTCCTCGATGATCGTCGCCCAGCGGATCATCTGCTTCAGCTCGTCGATCCGGCCCTGGAGGAAGCTCTGATCCTCTTTGGCCGCGGCGTAATCGGCGTTCTCCGAAAGGTCGCCCATTTCGATGGCGGTTTTCAGGCGGGCGGCCAGCGCAGGCTTCTCGACCTCTTCTTTGTGCTTCAGCTCGGCACGCAGGGCGTCGAGCGCTTCCGCCGTCATAGGATAGGTGGGGTGATCGGTTGACATAGGTTGGCCTTCAATCCATCTAAATGACTATCAGGGTGCCTTCAATCCGCTGATTGAATGTCCACGGGCAGGTATAGGGTTTGTGATCTTAACAGGCTCTGTGGTGTGTAGTCTTTGGGTGGTTGGTGCTGCGCAATCCAGCCTGGCTAAAGCAAACCGTCGAGCAGTCTGACGACCATCAAGCCCTCGGCAACGTCGACGCTCTGTATCACGTCCTCGATGGCCGGGATCAGGTGCTCCGTCCCGTCCGGGGCGGTGATGACGTAAACGTCGTTGGCTCCGGTTTCAATGATATCCGTAACCTGGCCGAGCGCTTCGCCGTCGCTCGTCACGACTCTGATGCCTTCAATCTGGTAGAGATAATACTCATCTTCCTCCAATGGCACAGCGTTGTCAATGTGAACGTAGACCATTTCTTCCCGGAGGCTTTCGGCGGCGTTGCGGTCGTCAACGCCCTCAAACTGGACGAGCAGCATCGTTTCGTCGCGGTGGCGGATGCGCCGGACGGCGAAGGGCTGGCGTCCGGCTCCCACATAAAGCTGCCTCTGCGTCGACAGGTGCTCAGGATAGGCGGTCAGGGCTTTCATGCTCACCTCGCCGCGCACGCCGTGCGGGCGCACGATGCGTCCCACCAGTAAAAACTCAGGCTCAGATACACCGCTTCCCCTGGTCTCTGAGCCTGCTTCCTTACCAGCCTTCGGCTGCCCAGCCGTCCGTGGCTGACCGGCGCCTGGCTGCCTGGCCTGGCGTCTGTGAGCGCGTTTCATATAGCGTGTGTCAGACAATCTCCAGAGTGACGCGTTTGCCCTGCTTGGCGGCCACGACACGCAGCAGCGTGCGCATGGCATTCGCAACCCGACCCCCTCGTCCGATGACGCGCCCCATATCGTCGGGCGCGACGCGTAGCTCCAAAATCACCGAGGTGGCCCCTTCGATCTGTGTTACCTCGACCTGGGATGGGTTATCTACCAGGGCCTTTGCGATGTACTCGACCAGTTCCTTCATGATGTCTCCTCCGGGAGTAGCAGGTCGGTCCGGGTGGGTAGCGGTGTAGTGTTCTATCAGGTGGCCCTTCGTCTGCTGGGTTGTTAATTAGGTGGCTTCTTCTTCTCCCTCTTCTTCTGGCGCTGTCTCCTCCTCGTCCTCAGCCTCGGCTGCCGCTTCCGGTTCAGCGTCCTCCGCAGCCTCGCCCTCTGTTTCGGCGGCTTCCTCCGCTTCGGCGTCCTCTACCGCCTCTACTTCGGCTTCGGCCTCAGCTACGGCCACGGCTTCTAGAGCCGCGCCCTCTGGGGCCGCAGTTTCCTTCACGGCCTTGGCCTTCTTGCCGGTCAGCAAGTCGTCACGCCGTGTGCGTGGATCGACCGCCGGGCGGGCCGCTGCTTCCGCTTCGGCCTCCGCCACCAGCGTCTCCATCGCCTCGCCCGTCCGAAACCGCTCGAAGCGCCCGGACGTGCCCAGCGTGTTCAAGATGCGTACCACCGCGTCGCTGGGCTGCGCGCCCTTGCTCAACCAATACAATGCGCGGGCTTCGTCCAGCTCCATCGTGGCTGGCTCGGTGCGTGGGTTATAAAAACCGATCTTCTCAATGTAACGCCCATCGCGAGGGCTGCGGCTGTCTGCCACGACGATACGGTAACTGGGCTGTCTCTTTGCCCCCACTCGGCGTAATCTGATACGAACCATGTCTGTTAAATGCTCCTTGATTCTTTACTGGATATTTGTATTTCATGCAAGTGCATGATAATTGCATTGATAACGGGCCAGCCCACCTTTATTGAAAACGCCCCCGGATGTTTGCCGGAAGCCCCTGTTTAGTGAGACGTTCCATCATCCGCTGGGCATTCTGAAACTGCTTGATGAACTGGTTGATCTCCTGGACGGACGTCCCGCTGCCAGCAGCAATCCGCTTGCGGCGGCTGGCGTTCAGGACTTTAGGCCGCCGCCGCTCTTGCGGGGTCATAGAATTGATTATAGCCTCGACTTGCTTCAATTGTCTATCAAGATCCTCCGGGGACACCTGTTTGAGCAGCTCGCCCCCGCCGGGAACCATCTCCAGCACGCTGGAGAGCGGCCCCAGCCGCTTGACCTGCCGCATCATCTTCTGGTAATCCTCCAGCGTGAAGCTGGCCGTCCGCAGCTTCTCCTCCAGGGCAAGCGCCTCTTCCTCCTCGATCTCGATGTCCTGCGCCCGCTCGATCAGGCCGAGCACGTCGCCCATCCCCAGGATGCGGCGCGCCAGCCGGTCGGGGTGGAAGACTTCCAGGCCATCGGGCTTTTCGCTCGTGCCCAGGAACTTGATCGGCACGCCGGTGACCTCGCGCATCGAGATCGCCGCGCCACCCCGCGCGTCGCCGTCGATCTTGGTCAGGATCAGCCCGGTCAGCCCGACCTGCTCGTTGAAGCCCTGGGCGATGTTCACCGCCTCCTGCCCGGTCATCGAGTCGGCCACCAGCAGAATCTCCTGGGGCTGCACGCGGTCGCGGATCGCGTCCAGCTCGCCCATCATGTCGGCGTCGATCTGCAGGCGACCGGCGGTGTCGATGATCACCACGCTCGCGTTATCGCGGGTGGCCGCTTGCAGGCCGTTGTGGGCGATCGTCGGCGGGGCCGAGGCCACCCCTTCCTGGTAGACCGGGATGTCGAGCTGCCGTCCGAGCGCCACGAGCTGGTCGACCGCTGCCGGGCGATACACGTCGGCGGCGACCAGCAGCGGCTTGTGGTTCTCACGCCGCAGGTGGAGCGCCAGCTTGGCCGCCGTGGTTGTCTTCCCAGAGCCTTGCAGCCCGACCAGCATGATCACGTGCGGCGTGTTGCCGCTCAGGTCGAGGCGGCCCGCATCGCCCAGCGTCTGGATCAGCTCCTCAAACACGATCTTGACGATCTGCTGGCCCGGCGTGAGGCTCTTCGCCACCTCCGCGCCGACCGCCCGCTCGCGCACGCGCTTGATGAACGCCTTGACCACGCTGTAATGCACGTCTGCTTCGAGCAGGGCCAGCTTGATCTCGCGCATCGCCGCGTCGACGTCGGCCTCGTTCAGCTTGCCGCGCCGCTTCAGCTCTTTGAAGATGCCGTCAAGGCGCTCGCCTAAACCTTCAAACATGGGCATTGCAGGGCCAGATCACCTCTACACTCAGGTTCAATGCAAGGTGTAAATTTTAAACGACAGGTTCAATTAAGTCAAAAACGCCGGGCAGGCAAACGCGGTTTATGGAGGTTTGATTCGTGGCGCTGCTATTGACTCACGCCCCGTTGACCGCTATACTCTTGGCAACGGTAATAAATATGATAGATATTGTCGAAAACCAGATGGACTCTTTACCATATTGCATGTGTATCAGGCGGGGACGCAGTTATCCTCGTTTGAGTCGTGCCATGCGTTAATCTCCTGATCCGCCTCGACTTTTGAGGGTGACGCCGTCTCCGCCGCTTCGACCAGCGGTCTGCTAGCCGGACGCACCCTTTTTTGCTGCCTGGTGGACTCCCGCCAGAAACTGCTTCCGCCTTTCCGGCCCAGACCCAATAGGAAGACTCGGTGACAATCGGCGTCTGGTTCTAGAGGAACACAGAACGTATCAAAAAGGGAAAGGCTCGTGGATAACACACTACATACAGCTACAACAAGCACCCTACCCCGCACCTCACAACGAATTTCTCCCGGTGCCAGCATTGAAGGGCTGGTCGGCAATACGCCTCTGGTGCAGTTTCCTCTTATGGCGATGGGCCTGCCGCCCGGCGTCCAACTTTATGCCAAGGCGGAGTGGACCAACCCCGGCGGCTCGGTCAAGGATCGCCCCGCTCTGAATATTATCCGTGAGGCGGAGCGGCGCGGCGACCTGCGCCCCGGCGTCATCCTGCTGGACAGCACGTCCGGGAACATGGGCATTGCCTATGCGATGTGGGGGGCCGCGCGCGGCCACAAAGTCAAGCTGGTCGTCCCGGAGAACGCCTCGCCGGAGCGCCTGATGACCCTGCGAGCCTACGGCGTCGACGTCGTTTTGAGCGATGGAGTGGAGGGCACGGATGGGGCGATCCGGATGGTGCACGAGATTTATGCCGCCGACCCTGATCGCTACTTTTTTGCCGATCAATACAATAACCCGGACAACTGGCGGGCGCATTACTTGACCACCGGCGTTGAGATCTGGGAGGAAACCGGCGGGAAGGTGACGCACTTCGTCGCCGGGCTGGGCACCGGCGGCACGATGACCGGCGTTGGTCGCCGCCTGCGGGAGTACAACCCCGACATTCGCCTGATAGCCGTGCAGCCCGATTCGTCCTTCCACGGCTTGGAAGGGCTGAAGTACATGCCGACCGCCATCAAGCCGGGCATTTATGACGAAACCCTGCCCGACGAAATCATTGAGATACGCACTGAAGAAGCCTATTCGATGTGCCGCTGCGTGGCCCGCGAGGAGGGTCTGCTGATCGGCGTCTCGGCGGGTGCTGCGCTCGAAGCTGCCGTGCGGGTTGCCAAAACGCTGGAGCAGGGCGTGGTCGTCACGCTGCTGCCTGACAACGCAGCCAAGTACCTGAGCGAGCCATTTTGGACGGAACAAGACTAAAACCTATGCGAAACTCGTTTCGCATAGGTGACCTTTGCACAGACGATTGAGGTGGTGATGAAAATCAAGCTGTCGGCGGCGACGCTGCGGGCGATTGAAGCCCACGTCGAAGCGGCTTACCCCAATGAGGGGGCGGGCTTCATGCTGGGGGAAACCTCCGGGGATACGGTGGTCATCGAGAAACTGCTCCCCCTGGAGAACAAGCGCGAGCAAGAGGCGCAGCATAACCGTTTTGAGCTTGTCCCGATGGATTTCGACCGGGCGGAGCGGGAAGCCGATGATCAGGGGATGGACCTGGTGGGCGTGTTTCACTCTCACCCTGATCACCCGGCGCTGCCCAGCGAGTTCGACCGGGATCACGCGCTGCCAAACTTCAGCTATCTGATCACGAAGGTGGCGGGGGTGGATGGTGAGGGTAAGGCCCAGATCACACGGGCCTGGCGGCTGCGTGATGACCACACCGCATTTGATGAAGACGAGTTGATTGCAGACTGAGGAATCATCTGATCCACATTCGCCAAAGGGAGTACAAAGAGATGGCAACTATTCGTATACCTACACCACTGCGCGCCTACGTGGGCGGCAGCAAGGAAGTCAGCACGTCAGGCAGGACAGTTGAGGAGGCGCTGGCCGACCTGACCAGCCAATACCCTGATCTGAAGCCGCATCTGTATAACGACGGCCAGTTACGCAGCTTCGTCAACATTTTCCTCGGTGAGGAGGATATTCGCTACCTGGACGGCGTGTCGACGCCGATCGACGACGATACCCAGTTGCGGATTATCCCCTCGATCGCCGGGGGGTAAAGCCAGCCAGTCAGCCTGATGGGCTGCTGCTGGCAGCTAAGTGAGGGGCACATCATGACAGACGAAACCATTCGCAGGATCGATCACTCCGCTCTGCGCACCAACCAGGCGTTTATCATCACGCTGCTGGTGGCAGCTTTCATCACGAACCTATGGCCGCTCGTGGCCTTCGTCTCGGCAGTGATGATCGTCGGGACGATTTGGCCGGGCGCGGGGCTGTTCAAGCGGGTTTATCGCCACGTCCTCAAGCCGCTCAAGGTCGTCCGCCCGGACGTTATCGTCGACAACCCGGAGCCGCACCTGTTTGCCCAGGGCCTGGGTGGGGCGTTCACCCTTGGCTCGACGCTCGCCCTGCTCGCCGGGCTGCCGGTGCTTGGCTGGGCACTGTCCTGGATCGTGGTCGGGCTGGCTGTCCTTAACCTGTTTCTGGGCTTTTGCGCGGGCTGCTTCGTCTATTATCGGCTGAGCCGGTTGGGCGTTCCGGGATTCGGGGCGACCCCGGTTGAGCGGGAGCGCGGCGCATGATCGCGCGGATCGGGATCACTATCGCGCTGGTCGCCGTTGCCTTTGGCGCGTACGCGATTGGCACGCGCTGGCAGGTCACCCGGCTCCAGGGGCGGGCCCGCGCGGCAGGCGTGCTGGCCGGGCTGCGTCCCGACGTGCCAGGGGTCGTCTATTTCTGGTCAGACTCCTGCGCGCCGTGCAAGCTGGTGCAGAAACCCGCCCTGGAGCAGCTTCAGGCCGACCTCGGCCCTGATGGCGTCCAGGTGATTGCCATCAACGCCCTGGAACAGCCCGATCTGGCCGATGAGTGGGGCGTGCTGAGCCTGCCGACGACCTTCATCGTCGACCGTAGCGGCCAGCCCCGGCGCGTGAACCACGGCGTGATGCGCGCCGAGCAGCTTCGCCAGCAGATCGCCGAGTTGAACTGAACCGGCGGCCTGTGCTCTATATTTCGCATACCTCCGGGGCGTGGTGACGCGCCCCGGTTAGTATTGTCTGAGGGGGACATCCATGATCATGAAAGAACGTATCGCCCCTGAGGCGATTGAGCTTAGTCACGAAGAGATCAAACGGTACAGCCGCCACCTGATCATGCCGGAAGTCGGCATGCAGGGGCAGCGGCGGCTCAAGGCGGGCAAAGTCCTGCTGGTCGGCACGGGCGGCCTGGGGTCACCGCTTGGCA
>Ga0315536_1000185_pt1 | contig 30442 bp, 29 predicted proteins | sample SalMarSW160230MG_FD_203093 | JGI IMG/M metagenome (GOLD analysis project Ga0315536, IMG submission 203093) | Salt marsh sediment microbial communities from the Plum Island Ecosystem LTER, Massachusetts, United States - Salt Marsh Sediment SW1602-30 ...
CCAGATGGTTCTTCTGTGTAATGCAGCTTTCGGGGAAATGTTCTTTGGAACAACAACAGAAGCAAAGAGACCGTAACTGTGGGGATACTTCAGCCGGTACGAAAACGCACAGGCAACAAAACAACGGCCCTCGAGGGATTTCGGTACATTTTTTTTGATTTTTTGCTTCTTTTTTTCCTCCTTTTAAAATCAACTACTCTTGTCTGTTTACCGCCTTTCATTCGTTGGACCAGATTCGAACAATCTGCATGAAACATGGTATTCGTTGACTTCCGTTTCCAACCCGGTCAATGTCTAGTATCATGCAATGAGGAGTAAACCATGAATCTGCCAGACGCACCAGTACCCCGGGAAGGATTCTTCGTCACACACTTCTTAACAGTCGAAGATCAGGCCTGTTCCCGGAAGTTTTATAAAGATGTACTGGGAGGAAAAGTGATGAATCCGGAGAGCCCCTGCATCATCCTGCTTAAAAACACCTGGACAATGCTCGATGACGGTGGCGGCCCCATGCCTTACAAGCCGGGAGTCACTTTCGAACCTACCCGGGATCAGAACAGGATAAACAGCTTCCTGAACCTGCGTGTCGCCGATATCGAGTCTTACTACCGGGATTGGAGGGCAAAGGGCGCTCCATTCATCACCGAACCACTCGACAACCACAGGAGCACTTCATGAATGATCATGCAAAACATGTCCAGCGTGTATATCTCAGCTTGACCTTGCTCTCGACACTGGCCGGGTCTTTTATATGGGGTATCAACACCCTCTTTCTGCTTGACGCCGGGCTGAGTAACACTGAGGCCTTTGCCGCTAACGCATTTTTCACACTCGGGCAGGTGGTGTTCGAGGTGCCCACCGGTGTGGTTGCGGATACCTGGGGGAGACGGGCATCATATGTACTGGGGACCCTAACACTGCTCGCTTCAACTCTTCTCTACCTCTGGATGTGGTACATACAGGCGCCCTTCTGGGGCTGGGCGCTCAGTTCAATGTTTCTCGGCCTCGGGTTCACGTTCTTCACTGGTGCCACTGAAGCCTGGCTCGTTGACGGTCTGAAATTTTCTAAATATGAGGGCGATCTGGACTCCGTGTTTGCACGAGGTTCCATTGCAGCTGGCACCGCCATGCTCACCGGTTCCGTCGCGGGCGGGTATATCGCCCAGGCTACCAACCTCGGCGTCCCATATATAATACGGTCATCGGTACTGGGGCTGACTTTTATCTTTGCATTGATCTTTATGAAAGACCTCGGCTTCACGCCCGATAAAAGCCGGACAGTAATGAAGCAGATGCGAAAGATATTCAAAGCATCCATCGATAATGGTTTCAGGCGTCCGGCGGTGCGCTGGATCATGCTGTGTGCTCCCTTTTCCATGGGCGCTTCGTTCTATGCCTTTTACGCAATGCAGCCATACCTCCTCGAGTTGTACGGGAAGTCGGGAGCATATGGCATAGCCGGGCTTGCCGCCGCCGTTATCGCAGGTGCTCAAATTATAGGCGGACTTCTCGTAAAGCATATCCGCAAAGTCTTCTCGCGGAGAACCCACGCCATCATCCTGAGCGTTTCTCTAAGCGTCGTCGCCCTTGCCATAATCGGGGGAGCGAGGAACTTGTGGGTCGCCATCGTGCTGCTCGTGCTGTGGGCGATGATGTTCGCAGCGGTCACTCCGATTCGCCAGGCATATCTGAACGGCATCATACCCTCGGAGCAGCGGGCAACCGTGCTCTCCTTTGATTCGCTCATGGGTTCATCCGGCGGTGTTATCGCCCAGCCGGCTCTGGGCCTCGTCGCAGACGTGGGGGGCTATTCAGCTTCGTACCTTGTTACGGCTGCGGTACAGCTGGGAGCGCTTCCTTTTGCGATTCTTGCACGCCGCGAGAAAGCATCCTCCGATCCGATATAAAGGTGAGGTTTATAGAGAAGGTGTTGATGAGTTAATGGCAATGTATCCTGACGTCTATGACAGAGAAACCGCATATGTAGATGGTATAGCTGAATTCTTAAATAATCCTGTTGATCCTGATGCGCCGAACCGGGAATTGGCACTCACTATATCTGTTGATAGTGTTACTGTATTAATGGGTATTGTCTGGAGAGTATTTTAAGCTGCTTATTCCACCTGTTTCCTGTGCCCCGATTTTGGCTTTCTTTTTTTGAACTCTAATAAATCGGCATGTTTATTGATTTTCAAAATATTCAAATGCATCGATGATATCGAGATACACGCCATCAAATCCCGCGTCAAGAATCTTTTTCAAATAGGAAGTATTGTTTCCGTAGATTATGTTTTGCCAATTTTCATCCCAGTAGCGGATTTTATAGTTGCCGGGCCAATCCGGATTTTCTTCTACTAACCATGACGGTGGGTTTTTTCCCCATTCTGCATTCCAATAATATCTGTAATCTTCCGCTTCACCGATGCTCATATACGCAATTACCAAACGCGTACCGCTGTTGGACTTGAATTTCAATGATGCAACATCATCGGGTGTCAGCTCATCAATTTCACTGAAGAAAAGATCGATGATAGCAATGTCGTAATTTGTGCTTTGTATTGCGCTTAGAAAGGCTTCCTTTGTATTGTAAGAGCCCGGATTCAGTAAATACAAAAAGTTCCTTGCATCAGATAATGACGTAATATTTGATGTATTGACATTGTGAGGAGTGGAAGGATATGCTGGAATGTCGTCCAATTCTCTACTATCTGCCGCGAATGATATGTAGCCTCTTGCTGTGTTCTGATTATAAGAGTCATCTACGAATGACTGAAGCCGACAATAGTCAGTGACCAGAGCCTCAATACCATTACTCTCAGCAATATTAAGAAAGGCTACCATGTAGCTTCGTTCGGATTCAGGCGTGGCAGTATTATCTTCATTGTATCCGTAGAATAGATCCTCCCGTCCAACACCGTCAATGGCATTAATATAATTCATTGCCGGCGGCCCATTTTCCTCTCCGTTCTCTGTTAGCAGTTCATTCCCATTCTGGGGGATGACGATAAAGTTTGGTTTGATTCCTTTTGCATAGGCACTAATGCCCTGGACAAAATCTCGCATATCCTGTCGGTAGTCTCTTTCAGCGGTCGGTTCATTATTACCGCATTCCAAGATCAGGACGGTTATAATAATTAAAATAATTACCAATAACAATCTCTTCATATTTTTCTTCCTTTAATAAGAATGTTCTCAGCAATAGCAAATAACGGATCTCGCGTACCCGAAACCGTACATTTGATGATTTAGCTATTCCCTGGCATGGGCTTTCTTGAGCAATTCTATCATTTCAGAATAACCTTTATCACGTGCGATCTTCAAGGCGGATTGGCCTTTATTGCCTTTCGCATTCACGTCAGCGCCCGCATCCAGCAAGACTTTTACGGTGTCGACAGTACCGGATGACGCTGCACTCATCAAGGCAGTCAAACCATCACTCGTTTTCGCATTCACGTCGGCCCCTGCATTCAGAAGGATCTGCACGATTTCGATGTAACTTCTTCCTGCCGCTTCCATAAGGGCTGTCCGTCCGCCCTTATCCCTCACATTCACATCAGCCCCCGCCTGCAATAAGATCCGAACAGCCTTGGAGTTACCACCTCTCGCCGCCCACATCAGGGCTGTCCAGCCATTCTTATCCATCACTTTCACATCAGCACCCGCCTTTAACAGTATCTGGAGGACTTCGATGTGGCTTCTCCCAGCCGCCTCCGCAAGGGCTGTCCGTCCACCCCTGTCCCCTGCATTCACGTCAGCGCCCGCATCCAGCAAAGCCTGTACGGTTTCGCCATGACCGTTATATGATGCCCGTGTCAGCGGTGTCATACCATCATCATCTATAACAGACATGTAGGGGCTATAATCCAGCAAGGCTTTAACCTTTTGTGTATCACCTAGCTCTACAGCATCAATCAGGGCCACTGTATTTTTAAACTCCTCAAAGTTTGTAATCCCATCTCCATCATGGTCCTCATCTCCATCCATAATCCCATTACCGTCTGTGTCCGCTAATTTTGGGTTTGTCCCGAATATTTCAGTCTCACATACGTCACATAAACCATCAGCGTCCGAATCCACTTCTATTGGAGACACAGGTTGGTGGGAAAATCCAATGCTAGGAACTACTCCGGCGACACATAAAGCAAGCATAACAGCAGCAGAGTGTCTCGCTATTACTCCATACCGCGATTGTATTCGTATCGTTTCAGTCCCAATTTGTCTCAGCCCAACCGTACCCAGCGTGAGCTCTTCGAGATTTCGCCTGAGCCTCTTCCCCTGTTCGTAAAAAAGAGTGCGAGTAAAAGCTTCCTCCTCCAGGAGATCTTTTATTTTATTGCGAGTGCTCTTATGCAGTTGATGGGGATCTGCAGCACAAACGTCAACCAGACTTTCGAATAAATCCAAACTATTTCCGTTGATTTCCAGCCACCATGAGTGAATCTGTTCATATAATGCATCGACTTCTTTTCCTTTACAGAAATGCTTCATAATCTTTGAAAGATGTTCCATCCCGACGGTAAAATCCATCAAGTTTTCATCCCCCCAACGTCTCTTAATAAAGCTCTTTTTTGTAAGGTTACATACAAGATCAGCTGACGGGTCAAGCAAATGATAATACCGGGCCAGGTAATTGCCTATGGCTCGCCCTTCTTCAATCATCCGTCGCTCAAGAGGAGTGCCCGCAAATGTTTCAACGCGGACAAATGATAGAGGATGATCAATGTGTTCTCTCATGAACGCCAGGTCTGTTCGCATCGTATCTATGGTTGCATCCGGGTGAAATATCATGATTATGTACTGAGATGAAATCCCAAGATCCTCGCATATCCCAAGGGCTCTTTCAGCATCGGCAACTTTCTGTTTGCGGCCAATGGAGGATAACCCTGTTGAACTACCCGACTCTATGCCCAGATACACCCGCAACAAGCCCATTTCTTGTAACTTCTTGAAGATATCTTTATCAACTTCATGCGGACGGCATTTAATTGCGAATGCTATATCGTTGACTCCACGATTGGCAAGAGCGCTTTCAAGAGCATCCAAACGCTGATGATTTTTATCTACAGAAGGAACAAGGAAGTTGTCATCATGGAAGATGAACTGGCGTATACCCCGTTCGTTATACAAATTTGCCATCTCATCAGCTATACTCTCAATACTTCGTTGCCGAAAGCGTTTTCCGGGCGCAAGCTTATGGAGTGTGACGATACAGCAATAATCACACGAGCCGAAACATCCTCTGCTTCCGAGCATGTTGGCTGTGGGTACACCCGCAAGTAGTTGGACACTACCCCGTCTATCAGGGGGAGGAAGGCTATCTATATATTCGATGACCGGTCTTGGTTCGGTGAAACAAATATCATTCCCATCACGGCAGGCAATACCTTTTATCTGTTGTAGTCGTTGATGCAGCCTGCTTCCGGCATCGGCTATCTCCACGAGGGTTTGTTCTCCCTCATGAATGACGATTAAGTCGATTTGGGGATGGCGGTATAGTAGATCTTTTGCCGCACAGGAAGCGAAGTGTCCACCGGCTATAACAGGACGTGCAGGATACTCTTTCTTGACCCTGCGGGCAAGTTCCAGGTATTCACGTGCCCGTGATTGAAAACACATAGAAAGTCCAACCAGATCGACATTCGAGGCCGCATAAACAACTGAATCCATATCGTTGGCACAATTAAACGGAGCAATATCGACCTCATGTCCTGCAGCCTGTAACGAAGATGACAGATACCGAATCGATAGATTCTCCTCCTCTTCCGGACCTACAAGCAATACACGCATTTATTTCCTCCTGGGTGTTACAGCAATGATTCCACATCCTTATTTTTAGAAAGAATAACCTGAGGAACGGATTCAATATCCGCTGTTTCAACGTTTATAAGCCTTCCAAATATCACAATTGTTTTATTTGTTTCAACGACCGATCCTATTAGTACATAATCAGCCTTCATCATTTTTCCAATTTTGATGGCGTTTGTCGTATCCAAAAGGTCCGTTGGAGCAATTTTTTGCTTTTCCAGGATCACATTAAGTCTTTCCTTTTCTATAATCTCAAAGTTGTGAAGCTTTTCGATTTCTGCCAGTGCCATTTCATCGAGTAATGTTATCAGGTTTGATTTTATTCCTTCTCCGGTAATGAAACCTGGTATTACGATAGAGCCTTTCTCCTTCGACTCCAGAACGAGTGTCATTTCACGAAACATGTTTTTTATCTGGTCATTAAAAGATCGCTCCTGAACAGATGGTACTATTTCCTCATCCATGGCAATCCTTTTTATTTCGGTTTCTGTCAGTGCCAGGTCCTGCCCGAGAACAGCAATATATTTATCCAAAATCTCAATTTCATTATCAAATCCTTTATTTCCCAATCTAAGCCTCGCGTTTTTAATTTCCTTCCGGGTTGAAATTATAAGGTCAAAAGCCGGCTGCAGCTGTTCGGAATAATATAGTTCCCCAATTTTCTTCAATGCCTGCGCATAATGCAGCATGGTTCCGGATTGCAACACCATTCCATCGGAAAATCCCATGACTGGCGACTCAATGTCAACGAAGTTTACCTTCAGATAATATGGACCCTGATCGTGTTTTTTACATTTTAAATCAGTATATGAAAGAGAAAAACGGGCCAGGTTTCTTCCCTGGGTTGATCCCGGTATTTCTTGAGGAGGTATCTTGATTTGCACTAAAATCGTTTCATAATCACGATGATGCAGAGTGTCAAGGAAATAATGGACTGTGTTTCCGTCTACCCTGTTGTTATAACCCCAGGTTTCAAGTATTTCCACGTCCTGGAGGAACTCTAATGTCATATTCAGGTTCCGGGCTGTTGGGACGAATGTTCTGTCAAGGTCACTACCAAAGGTTCTTTCCATCTCCTCCCTGCCGGAGATAAACCGTGAGCTGCCTCCACCCGTATCAGCCAGGTCCATCATTAATTCCATATTATAGTTTTCTCCAAACCCAATAGTCGAAAGATTGATATGCTTTTCATTAAAGCTTTTTACCATCTGTAAAATACCCGGTATCGTTTCTTCTCCAGATATCCTACCACGCGAGATTCCAGCTCCATCTGACAGCAATATAACCCTATTAGAATAATGTTTACGAAAATTGGCCCGCACCTGCTGGTAGCCAAGAGTGAGCCCCGCCTCCAGATTATCCCCTCCGCCTGGAATTATGGAATGAACTGCATCTTTGAACTTCATAAGATCCTCTATCGATCTCATTTGAGTGGGAGGAAAGAGGACTTTCGCTTCATCATCAAATACCACCAACGAAACAAAATCGTTAGCCCGCACTCGTTCGATGAAAGTATCAAAGGCCTCCTTTACCCAGTCCATTTTATCCTGCTCATTCATCGATGTGTTTTTGTCGACCACAAAAGCCAGGTTTAAAGGCGGGAGCTCTTCAAAGCTTGTCTCCCTTCCCTGAATGCCTATTTGTATAATTTCTTCCTGTCCTCTCGTTGATAACTGACGATGCCCTGAGTAAAGCGAAACTCCAACACCTGACTCGGGCTTTGGATAATGATAATCAATGTAACTGATATATGAGTCTATGTGGATTTCCTGGGGCTGAACAATGATTCCCTTTCCAGCAAGGTATTCGCCTCTTTCCGCGGAAGATTCTTTTGCTCCTCCAGCCTTGACGGTAAAAGGAATAGAAATTATTAGTAGCATAATAATCAATGTGGGTAATGTCTTCATACTAGATCTCTCATTCATTAAAATATTTCAATGTTATTTATAGATTTAAAAAAAGCAAATTAAGACCAAAGTTGAAAGGATAAAGGGTATAGCTCTTCTCATATCCTCCCCCATTCAAAACAGTGAGTAATAACTCAGGAATATTTATAGGCCCTACTCGAAACAGAGGAAATTACCACAATCTTCGTAAACACATCGTCATCAAACTGACGTTAAATAGTGTAATCATTTTAGGCAAGCTCACTCTCCAGGCAGGTTTCCTGAATCGTGGCAAGTATGAAGTTGATATGGAGAGGCTTAACTGCTTGTACACGATTCAGGAGTTCTACCTCTTTCATATAACAATCCCCTGAATCGGTTCAATACATTTGACAGTTAATTGTATCATAGAAAGTATAAATTTCAATTAAGAAAGATTATATATCAGGAATGCTTCACCAAGAATTACTGATTAGTATAATTTGAGAGGAACTCATAATTTTGTATAACTTCATCGACCTCCGGATCCGGAGGACGTGGGTTCGAATCTAATGAACATGTACAGGCTCGTATAACTGGACTGCCCGGGCCGATCTGGAAAATGATGAAAATATCGTCGTTATTGAATCAGAAAAAATAGCCCACATTTACAAGGAGCAGTTTTTAAAATATTGGAATGGAAGCTCCATAAACACCTGCAAGAAAAGGAACGTAAATACTCGTATTTGCAATGATTATCAACGCTGAGATTAAGAAACCATTGCTTTAATAAATAAATCTATTACCTTGTTGTTATCCGAACGTTTGGCGTCCGGATAATGTTGAAGATGCCGTAGGTGCTGCAAAGTACTGTAAGTACTTACCGGCGGCATTATTTACACCAGAGGGTAAATGGATCTTTTATGGCCGAACGTACGGGCAGCGAAATACTATCAAGCGACCACATAGGGAGTCTTCTTTTCAGGCTTTCTGTACCAGCACTAATCGGTATGATGGTCCAGGCACTTTTCAATGTCGTCGATACGATCTTCGTGGGAAGAGGAGTCGGCACTCTCGGTATCGCTGGTCTAACCATCGTCTTTCCAATCCAGATGTTTGTAATGGCTGTCTCTCAGTTGACTGGTATTGGCGGAGCGTCGATCATCTCGAGGGCTCTCGGTGCACGGAATATTGCAAGGGCCAACAAAACATTCGGGAGTATGCTTCTATCTGCCCTGCTCATAGGAATAGTCATTACCGTAATCGGCTATCTCTTTATGGATGATCTTTTGCGAGTTTTTGGTGCGACGGACAGCATCCTGCCCTATGCGCGGGAGTATCTTACAATAATCCTCATAGGCAACATATTTTTTCCCTTTGCCATTTCTGCAAACAATGTGATTCGTGCTGAGGGGCGGGCCGGATTTGCCATGATCACCATGCTCATTTCAGCAATACTAAATATAATCCTCGATCCCATCTTCATCTTTTGGCTTGGGATGGGTATAAGGGGTGCCGCCATTGCAACAGTGCTCGCAAAGTCGGTAACAGCGCTGTGGGTGACAATCTACTTCTTCACAGGAAAGAGTATGCTTGAGCTCCGGCTTAAAAACTGGCGATTTCATAGGGGAGTCACCGGTGAGATGTTTGCAATCGGTACTGCATCTTTTGTGCGTTTGATTGCAGCAAGCATCCTTATGATATTTGTCAACAACATCCTCGCGAGCTATGGAAGTGACATCTATATTGCTGCCATGGGAATTATTCTCAGACTTCTCCAATTTTTCACCATGCCAATCCTCGGTGTTGCACAGGGGTTCCAGCCCATCGTTGGTTTCAACTATGGAGCAAAACGGTTCGACAAATCGAAACGAGCATTGAAGCTCGCACTTATAGTGGCAACAGGCATCGCTACCTGTGGCTTTATCCTGCTTTTTTTCTTTTCTAAGAGTCTTTTTTCTCTATTTACCAGGGACAGCGATCTAATACTCTCAGGGACAAAGCCCCTCCGGACAGTGATAATGCTCCTCCCGCTTGTAGGATCACAGATCATAGGTGCGAGTGTTTTTCAGGCCATCGGCAAGGCTGTCACCTCTATCATCCTATCTATAACGAGGCGAGCGATATTTCTAATTCCGCTTTTGTTTATTCTTCCACGGATCATGAACGTAAGGGGAGTGTGGGCGGCGTTTCCCATATCGGATGCGCTCTCCTTTATGCTCACAGCAACGCTGCTCATATTCCAGCTGCGGGAATTTACTGATAAACATGAGCGAGCTGTTGCAGATGAAGCTGTTCTGGAAGATTAATGCGCTCTCTTTCAGCTCAATATTTCGTTTCAGTTCATTATACCACATTCCGCTGTTTCAGTATCGATAATCTTTTTCTTAGACTCCTCAAATCCGCTCTAAATCCCTCTTGATGCAGTATTATAAATAATCTATCTGCACTTTATCTGTGAGCTTCTTAACCTCGGCCACCTCTTTGTTGTTCCCATAGCAACTACGTTCTCCTGAGAAAAGATCAATGGCTCTCTCAAAAAGTTGCTTCTCCCACTTATAGAACATGTTGGGATGAATACCGTACTTCTCACATACCTCAGATACAGACATTTTGTTTTTCATGTGCTCACATAAAATCTCAACTTTCTTTTCAGGTGGATATTTCTTCCGTTGGTTTGCTATGCTCAGACCTCCTGTAATTTCCACCTTATTCTACCATACCAAAAACTCTGTTTTCATCTGAAGCAGAACATTCCTGGACATCCTCGAGAGCTGCTCCCGGAGCCTCTTCACTCTCAAACAGAAGTAGATCAGAGAGTGCGGACTGGGTTCCCTCTATTTGTGATGATAAAATAGCTTCATATAATCCTTCTTAAGGGTACGCTGTATGGCTTCTTTCTCTTTGGCGCTCATCGATTCAGATGTCACACCTCCCCACCCTATCCAGAGGCTCTCAACGTTCTGATAGAACGAGCCAAGACCAGTAGCAAGACCACCCATACTCTGCTTGTAGCTGATCTTGCCCCTCTTTTTCTCGATTGTGACGGGCAGTCTATTAGATACAAATATTAATTTGTTATTTATATCTGATTCCTCTCAAAAATGATATAAATCAATGTTAAGATATATTTTCCCCATTATGAAACTCAGCTCTTATTCTTGGTAAGGCGTTAGGATACTTTGTTTGAACAAAGTAAAGGAGCTTTTCTCTCACCTCACATCGAAGATTCCAGGCTGTGGAAGCGTCCAGTGCACTCATAAGAGCCCGCAATTCAACAGCTCTCTCCGTCATATTTGTTATTTGAAGATTCCATACCTTCCCATCCCACAAATCAGACTCCTGCAGGATACGGTAGAGTTCTTCTCTTACCTCCTTTACCGGAATGGTATAATCGGTATATATAAATACTGTGCCCAGAAGATCCGCTGATTCACGGGTCCAATTCTGGAAAGGTTTCTCGATAAAATAGGTGATTGGAAGAACAAGTCTGCGAAGATCCCATATACGCACAACAACATAGGTTAAGGTGATTTCCTCTATTTTCCCCCACTCACCTTCTACAATCACCACATCATCTATTCGAAATGGTTGTGTGATTGCAATCTGAAGTCCTGCAAGGAGTGTAGATAGGGAGCGCTGAGCAGCAAATCCAATTATGATCCCAAGAATGCCCGCAGAAGCAAGAATCGCTGTCCCGAGCTGTCGTACTTTTTCAAAGCTCATTAGTATTACCGCTAGCACTATTACACAGATTACGATTACCACGGCCTTTTTGAAAAACTGTAGCTGTGTGTATATTTTCCGTGCTTTGAGATTGTCCTTAACATCTATCTTATAGCTTTTGAGAATAAGATCCTCAATTACAAAGGTAAACTTTGCTATCAACCAGGCGATTGTAATCGTGAGTGCTATACTTAATATATGCCCGATAGCATCGAGCATATTGGGAGGGAGATGTATATAACCTTGAGTCAAATTGAGGGCAAGTAATGGTAAGAGCACCATCAATGGTGCTTTCAGGTTTTTTATTAAGGATTTAAAAAGGATACCCTTGCTCTTCTTTGAAAAAGATCCTAAAACCTTTATAAGGAGATAGTAAATGGCTATACCGAATAGTGCCGAGCCACCTACTGCGATGGCCGTGGCACCGAGGCTGTGAATATTATCTAATGCCTTAAACATGGTGAAGTTATCCTTACGCTCGCCTGATAAATCAAAAACAATTACTTGTCAATGAGCAGATTTTCAATACCGTACCGCATTATAATCGTGTTATAAAAGATCTCATCAAAAATGCTGTAGAGATCCATATATTTATCAAAAGAAGGCTCTTCAGAATCTAGTGTGTATTTGTATTTGAGAAGAAGATCCTTTATCTTCTTCAATATCATGCCTTCATATCCTTCATTGAAACTTACGATTCCTGATATATCATTGCTGTTTAGTGTACCTTTTGCCATAAACTTATTGATTTTTGTTTCAACTATAACTCTCCTCTTGAGCTCATTTGTAGATGAGACCTCTTGAGGTGAGGGTTAAACGCAAAGCGCTACACCTTAGGCGGTCAGATACACTAGCTTGTTCGCAATTGTCTCGTCTCAGTACCCCAGAACCGGACAGCCCTTCAGCGGAAGCCGCAATCGCTCCGAACTGTAGACTGCATCGAAGATAGACACTGTAGCCTCATAGGGCCGGTCCTCAATCTCTTTGGTCGCTGACTTGAAGCGATACCACTGCGGGATAGCTAAAGCAAAGAACTCAACGTCCACCAGAAGCGATGTCTGAATAATATCCCTATAGACCTTGTTCATGTCTTCTCGTCTTCCTTCCTGCGAACGACTGAATGTACTGCAAATATGAAGTATATCACCGTAAAAACTTCATTATTGCACTTATCATTACCACACATGAGATGCTATACTTCAAAAAAGCAGTATAATAGATAAAATTGCTACGAAATTACTATTATATTAACTCTCATACTTCAATATTTCAAGTTTATTAAAACAAACACTGCTCCTTTTGGGGATGGCAATTGAAAAAAACCCTTCGGGAGGGTGCAAAAGGCTTGTGGTCAGGACGGCCACAAGCCATCCGTTCGCCATCCATGGCTTCGCTGAAAAATAAGGGGTTCTGGGTAGATAATACTTAACAGATTCGAAAAATCGATTGTGCAGTTCTATCCGTTACTGTTTTAAGTCGATTCGTTTCCTTTTTCATTCACTATCTGAGTAATTTTGTTCCTCCTTCCGGTCAGGTTTTAGCAAACTGTACTAAATCCACCCCATTGTTTATCGCCTTTATCAGTCTTTTAATGTTTAATGCTGCGCCGGTTAAATAAAATTGTAATGTGTGTCCTGCTTCCCCCTTGTATTTTGCATGCCGAAGTCCAAGAAATCTGGTAGCCTCACTTATCGTTCCCTCTACTTGCGCCCTCACTCGCATTTCTTCCTTAAATGGTTGCATCTTCTGTTCTCTTCTTCTCTGCCGGATATACTCATAATTTGGACTTACATGCAATACCCTTTTTCTTTTCTTCGTATTGGTTCCCACACATTCATTGAAAAATGGGCACTCCTCACATGTTTTCCTGCCGAAATAGATTCTGATTTCGCCGTTCTTCTCATTGGAGGTTTTCTCACTCACATGGCCGGCAGTACAGACAGCTTGCAGGGTTTTCATATCAACGGAAAATTGAGAAAGCTTGAACTGTGCAGGTCTCTTTGATGTGTCCCCCTGTATATACCCCATTAACTTCTGTCTGTTCTGTATGTAGTCGCGGATAGCAGGCCCATTGATGTAATTTGTATCTGCGTACAGCCCTTTCGGTTGTAACCTATTTCGTTCATTACCCTTTTTAATCTGGCCATGAATCTGCGAATCATCTTTATTCGATGCCTGATAGATCATATCGGTAATAAAGTTGATCTTCCCCTTTTCCGCTGTTTCCACCACTCAAATATCCAGCAACCGCTATAATTAAACCTACGAGAGTAACATAAGAAGCTTTACGTATCATAATAAATAATCCTTTCAGCCAGATTTCCCCTAGGGGCCCGGCGTTGCCAATATTATTGATGGTTATTATCTTTCACTGGAGAGATTGAGGCATATCTTAAGAAAATATAGAAATAAAATGTTAAAAAATGAAGTCTTTAATAGAATATCGCCTATGGTACAAGTTTTTAAAAACTCTAATTTCAAATATTAATCATAAACTGATTCAAACAATATTTTCTTGTGGAAGATGTTTGAGGCCATGTATCTTTTTTAATTCTGCATCCATTTCTTTCCTTTTTTCTTCCAAATCGTAATGTGTCTGTAAATTAATCCAGAATTCCGGAGAATTCCCAAAATATTTTGATAACCTTAACGCTGTATCTGTAGTAATACTCCTTTTCCCTTTAACAATCTCGCTAATTCTCGTTTGATCAATATTTGTTTCTTTTGCAAGACGATATTGTGTTATATTCATAGGAATTAAAAAATCTTCCAGAAGTATTTCTCCAGGATGTATATTGGGTATTCTGTCATCCATAAAACTTCCTCCTCATAAAAATTACTAATGGTAATTAACAATTTCAACATCAAGTGCACTTCCGTTTTTCCATCGGAAACAGATTCGCCATTGATCATTAATACTTATACTAAATTGTCCTTTCCTGTCACCTTTAAGTGTATGTAGTTTATTGCCTGGCGGAATTCTTAAATCTTTTAGATCAATTGCACTGTGAATATGAAAGAGCTTTTTTCGGGCATTTCTTTGTATATCCATGGGGTATTTTTTTGAGAAAATGCCATTCCATATTTTTTCTGTTTCTTTATCACCCCACGAAATTATCATCACTATATAATATTATAAAGCAATACTATTGTAAAGCACTATTAGTATTTTTTGTAAAACGTACCTTTGCTTGAAGGAAATGATAACACATAAATCTGAAAGGCTTTTTAGAGACAAAACCGGCTTATTAACTTTGCCAGATTTCATCGACAATGTCCGCCCATGCTTTGAGGTGGTCAAGGTTCCAGTGTGTGTAGGTGTCCTGAACAGCCTCGTCCATCCATCCTAACACTGCTCGAATCTTGGCAGGATCGTGTCCTGAGTCACGTGCAATTGTATTGATCGTATGCCGAAATGAGTGAGGTGTGAGGCAGCGGGCCTGCCGGTCGATTCCGGCTTGTTCCATTGCCCAGCAGAACCGTTTTCGCCACCAGGTCTCACCGAAGTGTGAGCCATTATCGTAACAGAACACAAAGTCATCCGGACTGATGCGTATAGATGCAGCCTGAAGTTGTAATAGCTTGTCGATGGTTCTTGGGGAGAGGGGAACCAGCCTATTATGGTCCCATTTCGGCGGGTCGATCTCGTTGCCGCCTTTCCATGCCTCGCTCACCATGAGAACCTGCCGCTCGAAGTCGATGTGTCTCCACCGGAGTGCCAGCACCTCTCCCCGACGAAGCCCGGTTACTGCTGCAATGTAGAAGCAGGTGTAGTCGTGCATGTCCCGCCAAGGGCCGTATCCAATATCAGGAAAAAGTGTCCGAAGCTCCTTCCCCGTGAAGGTACCGCGTTCTTTCCTCCGCTCCTTTATCCTGCCGACGCCTGCGGTAGGATCACGGTTGATCTCCTCCCGATACAGCGCCTCACGGAATATCACCTTTACGATGCCGAGTGATTTGTTCACCGTTGCCGATGCGTTCTTTGCAAGCAGCCTTGAACGCAGGTCGAGAACGTCTGCGCGGGTAATCTCAGAGAGACGTTTGTCTGCGAAAGGATCGCTTAGAACATGTTTTTGGAGGCGTTGCCGCTGTATCTTGGCGTGCCGTCTGGTGATGCTTTTACCCTCCTCGCGAAGCCGGCGAATGTGGGGACAGCGATCCCAGCCGAAGAAAGGCTCTGCATACCGGCGGAAGCTCAGATGGCGCTGGTTTCTGTGCCCTTCACTGCTCCGGAGCAACTCCACCACAAAGGCTTCTGCCTTGTTGCGGTTTCTCTGTCCTGTGGTGTGGAAAGTCTTCTCTCCTGCCAGCCGATAATACCACAGTCGACCACGCTTGAAAAGCAGGTAGGGTCGTTTCATTGGTAAAATCCGTTTCACACTTTTTTCACAGTGTGTTTGCGGCCCGAAGCAGGTTACACCAGCACAACAGGGAGGAAGTACTTGGAGGTGATTAAGTTATCTTCGGGCAATACAGGATTCGAACCCACGACCTCTGGCTCCGGAGGCCTGAGGAGAGTTCATATTGATCATATATGACCCGATTTTGGCCTGTTTTTCTTGGAATTCCTGTATTTTTTCCATATAGTTCATGCGGACTTGGCTTGAAGTGTACACAGTTTCATACACAGTAAAAATTGGTTTTTCAGATTAAGAACATATAAGGAAGGTGATATTTATATCTGTGGAAATCCCAGCGGACTCATCAAGTGTGTATTATCTGTTTGTCTCATAGTCGGTTAGTACTTCATCAAGTTCAACCGCAAGTAGCCTCCTGACGTGAAGCTGATACTGCAACAAGAAAATACGAAACTTTAAAGAGTAAACCTATTTCAATAAAGGTCAATCCCACAAGAATCGTGACCGCGCTTGATACCGAGGGTCTAACTTCACCGGATATAAAACAGAACAACATTGAGGTACAGACCGAAGGAAGAATATGGGAGCAGTGGGTATCAGAAGGGAATTGAACAGATTAGGAATCAAACCGAGAAAAGGCAAAATGTGGAAGGGGAAGACGATTCATAATATTCTCACAAATTCAATCTATACAGGGTTTGTGAGGTGGCAGAAGGCTCTTATGCGCTAATTATCGAAAAGGAAGTATTTGACTGCGTTGGTTATCTTCATCTGTCGATTTCAAACGCGTATCGGCTAATATGGCTCGAGTCCGCCTTGCAGCTGCTGCTTCAAATCGAATATCTTTTCCAAAGTTTCTACGTCTCCGGAACCGTCGATTTTTGGCGATACCTTGTAAGCGTTTTTAAGCCTCGCGTTCCATTTCACGCAGGTTTCGGTTGCGCCCCATTTCCGGTAGAGCTCGTTAATATCCTCGCATTCGTAAAACAGTATGGAGAAATTCTTGTACCGGTAAATAAGGAGCTCCTCTGCGCCCGCCTCCCTCAATCCTTTCAGCGTTTCAGGCCAGGGGTTCTTGTGTAATGCGACATAATCGTCGATTTGATCTTCATTGATCTCAATAATGAAGCAATATCTCTTTTTCATCAACATCGTCTCCTTGCTCTCTCCTTTGCCGATTCGTCCGGCGAAGGAATTATTTGAGGAGCGTTTCTCGAATGACCTGGGCCATCTTGCATGGATCGCCTTCCTCGATCAGTTCGCCCATATTTTTGAAGCCGATCCTGTCGATGGCCGCATCGTATTTCTGCATGTTTAATACGCTTTGCCTGGTTGCTTCGTACTGGTCTTCCCTGTACGGAAAGATATCGACGGATACGAAGCCATCGTATTCGACCTTCCGCAACGAATAGAACATCTCGACATACTCCGTGAGGCGCAATGACCCCACAACCATGTCATCGTCCCACAGATTGTAGTTGTCGTTTGCGTGCATCATGAACAGCCTGCCATACCTGGCGGCGATCTCGATGTTCTGCGCGACATTTTGCTGGGACTGGAATACGTGCCCCGTATCGATGGTCACACCCACGTTCGACCTGTCGATTTCCATGCACATCATCAAAGCCGTCATGGTCGTATCGACGAGAGACCTATTTCTCGGCTCGCGGATCTTTCCTTCCAGCGTGAGCCTTATTTTCGGATTGTATTCCGCCAGTTCCCTGACGTTTTTGATCAGATAATCCCATTGCTTAGAATAGTCTGTCTGCAAGGGGTAATCAAAGCCGTCCTGCCCAAGCCAGAGGTTGACGCTCGGGTTGCCCACGAGCTTTGAGTTAAAATCGATATTCTGCTTTATGAGTTGCATCGCCTGCCTGCGGATCTCGGGATCGGCCGCCGATATGGAGCCTTTCTGCCATCGTCTTTCCCCGAATACCAACGGCAGGACCGATGATGCTTCCAGGCCTGATCTGGTCAATATTTCATTCACGGTATCAGGGTCTGAAAGCGGCCCCGTCGGCGACTGGTACAGGTCGGCGCCCTGGAGGACCTGCATCTTCTCAAGGCTTTTAATGACGTCGGGAAACTCGACATTGTCGACGGCCGGATCCTTGTAACCGCATTTCATGAACCGGTCGCAGGTTTGGCCCAAAGAGCCGATGATGGCACTATATTTAATCTTGCCCATTTTCTTTACTCCCAATTCCTTGTCAAAGCGTGAGATCGATCAATATCTCGATGCCTTCCCCCCTGCGCAGTATTTCGATGGCTTCCCGCGTCTTTTCCAAGGGGAGCGTATGCGTGATTAACGGCCGGAGGTTCAGCTCGCCGCTTTCGAGTATCTTCACTGCCTTGGGGAAGGATTCGTTCGCCAGCCATGTGCCGAGCACGGTGACTTCCTTATTGGTGATCTGATGCTGTTCCACGGCTGGTTTGGCTTTTGCGTTGAATCCGAACAATAATACGGCGCCCCCTTTTCTCACCGCTTTGACCCCCTCCCATACCTGGGAGCCAACTACGTCGACTGAATAATCCACGCCGATTCTAGTTTTTTCTAACACATACGCAGTGACGTCTTCCTTGGTAGGATCCACGACATGATCAGCGCCGCACTTGACGGCATATTCGCGTCTCAGGGCAACCGGCTCCGACACAATGACCGGATGAGCGCCGCGGGCTTTCAGCATATGCACGAATAAAAGCCCTATCGGTCCGGCTCCGAAGACAAGCACGCTGTCGGAGGGGCTCATGGGAATCCTGCTCAATGCGTGCACAACGCAGGCCAGGGGCTCCGCGAATGCCGCTATCTCGGAAGGCAGGTTGTCCGCGATCTTGTGGGCGACCTTTTCCGAAACCCGCACATATTCGGCGAAACCGCCGTCCGCGCCGATACCCATCGGTATTATATTTTCGCACAGGTTCGGCAGGTTGAGCTGGCAATGCGCGCACACACCGCAGTAGTCGTTCGGGTTTGTGACGACCCTGTCCCCGACCTTCAATTTCTTGACGCCTTCTCCCACCGCGGCGACCTTCCCGACCAGTTCATGGCCGAGTATCGTCCCGGGCTTTGCGATATAACCGGGTGGCACGGACATGATGTGAACATCCGTACCGCATATGGAGCACATCTCAAGCTCCACGATCAGATCATCGGTCTTTGCTATACGCGGTGTATCCACCTCTTTGATGCTCAACACACCGTTCCCTTCAAACACGGCCGCTTGCATCTTATTCTTCATAATAGTTGAATACCTCTGTTTTTTACTTTTTCCTCATTGACAGATGTGCGACGCTAGCGGGGTCTCTTTGAAACCACGCAGGCACACCTTTCATCTTGATAGCACGCCCATGCGCTTCGGCTGGTCATATGATAACAGATATGTGTGGGGAGCGTGACCGCCTCGGCAGCCCTCACCCATCCTATTGCATAGCTAACCCCTGCGTCAAAGCCCGGTCTTCATCCACTGTCCTTTTTTCGCTGAGGCAAGGATCGTGTCGCAGACCATTTGAGTGCGTAGCCCTTCGGAGAAGTCAGGGACCCGCTTTTTTCCGTCACCGAGGTCCATAAGGAAGTCAGCGGCGGCATGTACGAAGGTGTGCTCGTAGCCAATCCCCATCCCGGGTACCCACCAGTGGTCCATATAGGGCTGATTTGAATCCCAGACCGATATCGTCTTCCACCCGCGGGTCCTGCTTTCGTCCTTGTGGTTGTAGAACTGCAACTCATGCGGGGTCTCCGCGTCGAAGGCGAGCGACCCGAACTCTCCGTTGATCTCGAAGGCGTTTGCGTTCTTCCGACCGCGGGCATATCGTGTCGCCTCGAAGGTGCCGATCGACCCGTTCGCGAAACGCACCATGCACTGGCTCGCATCGTCGATTTCCACCTTCACGATCTTCGATGAATCCGCCTGAGTCTTCCGCTCCTTGATGAAAGTTTCCGTTAGCGCGGACAGCTCCACGATCGGGCCGTTGAGCCACATGGCGACGTCCAAAGCGTGCGCGAGCAGGTCTCCGGTCACCCCGCTGCCGGCAGCCTTTGAATCGAGGCGCCAGAAGGTATGGCCTCCGAGGGGAGCGTCGCTGCTTATGGTCCAATCTTGCAGATATGTCGCCCGGTAGTGAAATACGCGGCCGAGGGCGCCGCCGTCTATCATCTGTTTCGCGAGAGTCACCGAAGGGAAGCGCCTCTGATTGAACCAGATCATGGTTTTCTTCCCGCTCTTTTCTGCCGCTTCGACCATCTGCGCTCCCTGCTCCACGTTCAATGCGAGGGGTTTCTCGGTGGTAGCCATCTTGCCCGCCGCGAGTGCGGCAACGGCGATGTCGCGATGAAGGGAGTTAGGCACGCAGATGTCGATGAGATCGATATCCTTCCTGTCCAAAAGCCTCCGCCAGTCGGTCTCCGTCTCCTGCCAGGGCCATCGGCCGGCGAAGTCCTTCACGGCCCTCCCCTTATCCCTCGAGCCGCAGACGACTTTCATGCCCGCCGTGTAGTCAAGGTCGAAGAAGCTATTGACCTTCGAGTAGGCGTTCGAGTGCATCCTGCCCATGAAACCGTAGCCGATCATCGCGATATTCAGCTTTTTCTGCATGTCTATCTCCCCCTTAAAATGAACCGCTCCTGAAAAGGAGCGGCATGTGATATTGGAAGCGGCTACGTTTACTCGAGATACTTATCCACGTTCGTTATGTCAACCATCTCGCCAGGGACGAGCGTTTCTTTGGGAAAGTCGGTTCTTCCTTCGAAGATCTTCGCCATCATTTCCGTTCCTTCCTGGCCCATCAGGTAGGGTTGCTGGCGCGCAGTTGCGGTGATCTCGCCTGCCTTGATAGCTCGATACACTGACTGGTCGCCGTCGAAGCCTACGATGATCAGCTTGTCGAGGAGACCGAGGGTTTTTGCCGCCTGCTTCGCAGCGAGCGCTCCTGGATCCCAGCATGAGAAGATCGCCGATATGTTGGGATCGTGTTGCAGCTCATCCTGTGCGAATTGCATGGCCTTGGCAGTATCCCAATCAGTGGGCCGTACAATGACCTTCATGCCTGCGGCCTCGCATGTATCCTTCACACCTTTCAGTCTCTTGTCCCCGTTCGGGTGGCCGATCTGTCCTCCCAATAAAAGCAGGTCGCCTTTCGCTTGTGTTTTTTCCACGATGTAGCGCCCCGCCCCTTGTGCAGCGGCCAGATTGTCAGTTCCGAAGAATGCTACGGCAGCCGGATGATCAACTGGAGCGTCGATGACGATGATGGGGATCCCCTTCTTCATTGCCATATCGAAGGTGTTCCCCAGAGCTCGCGCATCGATTGGTGACATGACGATCCCATCGACACCCTTTATGATCGCATTATCAAGCCCCTGCACCTGGAGCTCGGGCTTCGACTCTGCCGGGGAGACATTTAAGAACTCAAACCCCAACTCATTGCACTTATCCTCAACGCCCTTGCCCAGCGCAATGAAGAACGGAAGAGTTTGAGCAAAGCCGGTGTACGCAATGACCTTCTTTTTTCCTTCAGCCTCGGAACCTTCCTTCCCGCCAGCCGCGAATGCGAGCGAACAGACGAAGAGGCTGCACACCATAAGAACAAGGATAATACTACCGAATCTTTTCATTTCACTCTCCTCTCTTAATCTAAAAAAAAAATTTACAATCCAGCAACGCCGGATATCTTCTTACCCTTAACTAATCTGATTTCCTCCGAAGTGTGTCTGTCATAACCGCGAGGATTATAACAATGCCGATCGTGATTCGCTGCCAAAAGGATCCTAAGCCGATGTGTATGAGACCAGTCTCCAGACTTTTAATGATGAGGACTCCTATAACGGTTCTCCATATGCCGCCGGTACCGCCGAAAAGACTGGTGCCGCCTATGATAACAGCCGCGATCGACTGCAGCTCCCAACCGTCCCCTGTGTTCGGAGTAGCCAGATCGAACTTAGCCGTGTATATCACTCCTGCAAGTCCCGCAAGAAATCCGCCGATGATATAATAGATAACTTGGTTTCTCTTAACCTTGACGCCGGACAACCGTGAGACCTGGATGCTGCCCCCAATCGCGTACGCATTAAAACCAAGACGCGTTTTCGACAGGATAAAATAGATGAAGAGCACACACACGGTAAGAATGATTCCAGGCCATGTTAGTCCAGTGCCCAACATAGTGAAGACTTCTGGGAATATGGACATATCTTTGCCGGCGCCGATGATAAGGGACGCCCCCTTTGCGATCATCATCATACCCATAGTGGCTATGAAAGCCGGTGCGCCCGTAGTGACGATCACCACTCCATTGACCAGGCCGCACAAGGTTCCTACGGCAGCGCCAACCAGGATTGCGAGCGGGATAGGCAGCTTATTCATCAAAACCGTTCCCACGAGTACGGTAGAAATCGCCATAACCGAACCCACCGATAGGTCCAAGCCTCCCGAAATGAGTACGATGGTCGTACCGCATGCGACGATTCCAAGTATCGCCGAATGTTGAAGGATGGCAGAGTATGTTTGAATGTTACGATAGGACGGCGACCAGATTGAAAATACGAGAAGGATCGTGCCCAGAGCCATGAGCGGCGGGATACCCGCTCTTCTCAGGATTGGATCTTTTTCTCTTAACCGTTGTGCCGTCAAAACATTCTCCCGTTGTTATTTGTGTGATCGTCGATTTCCGTCCGCGCAATCACTTGTCTGCACTTATTTTTTCTCCGATAGCAACGCGTAGGATATCTTCCTCAGTGGCTTCACCCTGTGCGAATTCTCTGTAAATGGCCCCCCTATGGAGCACAATCACCCGGTTGCCCAACATCAGCGCTTCCTGATAGTCGGATGTGAAGACAATGATGCTTATATTTTCATGGAGCAATTCCTCAAATATATTGTAAACTTCACCCCTTCCCTTGATGTCGATGCCCCTTGTCGGTTCGTCTACCAGGAGCACTTTGCACGCCGTGCCTAGCCATTTCGCGAGAACAACCTTCTGCTGGTTTCCACCTGACAGCTGGCGAACGAGAACGTTCCTGTCTCTTGCCTTGATACGAAGCCTCTCCATGAGGACATCGATCTCCTCCCTCACCTCCTTGTACTTCACAAGACCCAACCGACTGAGGCGGTTGATATTCGGGAGAGCATAGTTACTCTGGATTGTATGTGAGAGAATGAAGCCTTCGGTTTTACGGTTCTCGGTGATGTATGCGATGCCATTTTGGATTCCTTCGGAGGGACTCGTGTTGCAGACCTGCTTCCCATCGATGGCGATCGTGCCGGAGTCCGGTCGATCAATCCCTGCGATTACCCTGGCCAATTCCGTCTTACCACTTCCCATAAGTCCTGTCACCGCTAACAGTTCTCCCTTGCGCACGGAAAAGGAGATGTCCTTGAGAAGAGGCTCTTTCACTAAGTGTGAAACATGTAACGCATCATTATCATCTTTCGGCACAGTAAATGTTGGGTATTGATAACCTATTTTCCCTCCGGTCATCTTCTCGATGATTTCGTCAAGGGATATCTCTGAGATTAAATACGTTCCTACCTTTCTCCCATCGCGAAGAACCGTTACCCGATCTCCGAGCTGGTGGACCTCGGCGTAACGGTGGGAGATGTAGATGAATCCGATGTTATGTTCTTTCTTCAACATGTGAATTATGTTGAATAACTCCTGGCGGGCTTTGTCCTCCAACACGTCCGTCGGTTCGTCGAGGACGAGCACCGAGATATCCGCAACGAGGGCCTTTGCGATCTCGACCATTTTCTGTTGAGTAACGCTCAGCCTGTCTACGCAGTCGAAGGGATTGAGATCGATATGAAAACGAGCCAGGTACTCTTGGGCGAGAGAATACAGTTTCTTTTTGTTTATAATGCCGAGCGCCCCAATATATGTCGGCTCTAGACCGAGGAACATGTTGCGAGCTACGTCTAACTCTTCGACGAGGTTTGACTCCTGGTAGATGAAGCGGAGGTTGCGGTTCAGAGCGTCGCGTGGGGAGGAAATGTCGACCTTCTGCCCTTTGATGATGATTTCCCCCTCGTCGCAGGCATAGGCTCCCCCTAAGACCTTGATGAGGGTGCTTTTTCCTGCGCCATTCTCGCCGAGCAGCATATGCACTTCCCCAGCTTGCAACTCAAAATCCACATGATCGAGCGCGAGAACGCCAGGAAACCGTTTCACAATTCCCTTCATTTGCACCAAGCACTCGTTCTTCGATTTTCCAGAAAGTGTATTATGAGGAAAGGGTTCGTTGTATGGAGTGTCTTTGTTATTCATATGCTCATTTTATGAATATTTGCTCATGCGTGTACTATATCAGACTATATTTACTATGTCAATAAAAAAAAATGAAATTTACAGGAAAAGAAGCGAGCAGGTTCCCGCGCGGGTAAAAGCCGCAAAGGATTTGAAGATATCTCTGTTGTTTCGGTATAAGGTTGTTTTATACGTTTCCGAATCGTCTTTTCTATTGAGAGAGATTTTTACGCTGCCGGCTTAATACCATACTCCCGTGTATATCTTGCGAATTTAATCCTATACAGGATAAGGTCTGATTCAATTTCGGTTGAGATCGTTGTTTGCATACATGAGATCACTCCTTGTGTATTGTTATTGGATTTTCTGTGCTACCTGATTTCGTTGATTTCATGTAACGCATGGGGACTTTCTCTGTATAAATTATATATGTTTTTATTTTTTTATTGACAGTATCAAATGTGTCTGATACAGTAAATGCATGAGCAATTATTTAATAACTGAGCATATATACAGTTCAAAAATGGATTCTAATAATTGTCTCACCGATTCCCCCGGATACCTGTGTTCGCTAACTAACTTATTTTTCTTCTTCCTTATGAGTTGTATAAACTACGCGGCGGGACTAATGTCGTGCATGGATTTAACCATATGCGAGACAAAGAGAAATGAGGCTTTTTTATTGCCCTCCAGCATCAAGAAGCGGAGGATTCGATTTCTCTGCTGTGCAATTTGGGAAGCGGATACAGTGCTATCGGGAGTAATATTGGGATTTCACAAAATAAAAGGTTTGGAAGGAAGTTCTTAATAAAACTTATCATATCATTGTGACCGGTCTTTGATGCGGTGAGTGCGATAAGTAGAACGATGATGAGTAATAATATAGAAAGGAGGTGGTACATCGGAATTTGTAGAAACGAAAGTCGATTAGTATAGAAACAAATAACACTATTTTAAGAGGAGGAGGTATGAAAAAGCTACTTTTAATAACAATGATTGTTCTACTCACAGGGGTGTCTTCGCTATTCGCCCAGATGAAGGGTGAGGCCTACTGGACAAAAGGGCTGTCCGTTACTACCGGCGGCGAAACAAAACAGTATCCGGCCAAGAAAGGACCGTATCGGATCGCAGTTGTGAATGGTTTTGCAGGCAATATGTGGAGACTGCAAACTCTGCAAACTGTTAAAGCCTATGCGGCAAAGCCGGAAATCAAGCCGGAAATAAAGAAATTGAGAGTCGTAAGCGTTGGGAACGATGTTGCAGACCAGATTGCTGCGATTGACAATTTTATCGCTGCTGGGTACGATGCGATCCTCTTCATCGCGATCAATCCAACAGCATTCGATGGCGTGATAAAGCGGGCAGCAAGGGCGGGCACGATTCTGGTTCCTTTTGACAATGTCCTTGATACTACTGCTGTTGTACAAGTATTTCAGGACAATGTAGGGCTTGGGAGGTATTGGGCAGAGTCCCTGATGAATCATTTGCCGAAAAAAGAAGGGACACTTCTTGAAGTACGTGGCGTGCTTGGGTATAAAGCTGATCTGGACAGGCATAATGGTGCGAGGGACTACTTGAAAAAATTTCCCAAGATCAAGGTTATCGAAGTCGTTGGACAATGGGACACGGGTACGACCCAGAAAGTAGTAGCGGATGCCATCGCGACTTATGGAAAATTCGATGGCTTCTGGTGTCAGTACGGCACTGTTGGGGTCATTAATGCAATGATGGACGCAAAGCATCCTATTGTGCCCGTTGCAGGCGATCAGGAAAATGGCGTTCTCGAGCTCTTGGCGAAATACAAAATCCCCGGTGGCACAGCGGGAATATCTCCAAGCATCTCTGCTGCTGCGTTGAAAGCGGCGATTGCGTTATGTAAAGGATACAAAGTACCCGTAAACTGCATCACGCCAACACCTCGTCCAATTGATAATGCGGACTTGAAAGCGGGGGTCAACTACTTTCCAGATCTTCCCCCAAATTTCACATGTACGGTTAGCTTTCCTGATGCGGACATAATTTTTACACCTCAGGATATCCTGGGGCAGACGGCAGGGAATCAATAGACCCAGTGTACTCGTTTGTTTGAAAAGCAACTGTTGCGCCCTATGTATCCCTGTGGGTGGAGATGCGTGGGGCGCACATTTAGTGTGTATAGTGATTGCCAGACCAAGAAAAGGAGTTGAGTGTGGAAGGTAATAGCTTGGTTCTAGAGACAAAAAGGATCAGCAAGCATTTCGGGGCTGTTGAGGCATTGAAGGATGTCGACCTCAAGTGTTATACGCACTCGATCCATGTAATAGTTGGCGAGAATGGAGCAGGAAAAAGCACTCTTATTAAAATCATCGCGGGGGTCATACAGCCGAATGCAGGAAGTATATTCTACAACAATAAGTCCGTGCGATTTTTCTCTCCAATTGATGCGCTTAATTCATCGATTGTCAGCGTTTTTCAGGAGTTGTCGATTATCCCTGATTTGACGGTAGCTGAAAATATCTGCATTGTCTCCAAAAGAAAGCATTTCACGAGCACGAAACAACAACGCATACGAGCAGAAGAAATCTTTGCTCGAATGAAATGTGAAGATATAGATCCCCGAGAGCTTTGTTCCAATCTCTCTTTATCGAGCTTACAGCTCGTTGAGATTGCAAAAGCATTGAATATGAGGCCACGCATTCTCATTTTGGACGAAGCGACGTCAGCTTTGACAGGCGCGAATTCAGAAAAGATTTTCCTCCTATTGAAAGATCTTCGCGAAGAAGGGGTTTCAATGCTTTATATAACTCATCACCTGCGGGAGATCGAAATAATCGCCGATACGTGTTCAGTCTTCCGTAACGGGGGACGGGTTGATACTTTCAAGCAGGGAGACAAGAACCAGGCAGAAATTGTGAAGATGATGATCGGACGTCCTCTCTCGAAGATGTTTCCGGAAAAACGCAAGGAAAAACTCTTTGAAAATGAAGCAGTTTTGCAGGTGGAGCATCTCGAATGGTATGAAAGGCTTCGAGATATTTCGTTAACGGTCAACAAGGGAGAAATTGTCGGCATAGGCGGCCTTGCTGGACAAGGCCAGGTCGATCTCCTTTATTCTCTCTTTGGAGTGCTGAAGAACGTGAAAGGGAACATGCACTTGATGGGGGAAAAGATATCTATGAGAAGTCCTTCCGCTATAATAAAAAATAGAAAAAGCATAGTAATGATCCCGGAGGATAGAAAGAGAGAGGGATTGTTTCTTACCATGTCAATTCTGAAGAATATTTCCATAGCAGCCTTGGGCCATATATCGAAAGGAATGCTGGTTGAAAGGCACAAAGAGCTGGAAAAAGTGAACAAGATGGTGAACGCACTGCGTATTCGAATTGGATCGGTCAACGATACAATAGAGAGTCTTTCTGGTGGAAATCAACAAAAGGTTGTCTTGGCTAAGTGGTTGATGCTCGACGCCAAGTGCATCCTACTAATGGACCCTACTCGAGGCATAGATGTGGGAACCAAGCAGGAAATCTACGTATTGCTTCGCAACTTGGCGGATAATGGAACATCGATCCTGTTCTATTCATCCGATTATGATGAGCTTATCGGTCTTTGTGATCGCGTTTTAATCATGTACAAGGGAGAGATCGTGAGAATACTCATCGGTGACGAAATAACCGATCAGAATATTCTTACTGCATCCTTGAACCTGAAACCGAAATCCGTTGATATAGGAGTGGCTGAATCGATATGAAAGCGGACAAAAAGAGCGCCAAATTATCTGATTTCCATTTCTTCGTTAAACAGAGCTATCGCCCCATTCTTGCATTTTTTATACTTGTTTTATTATTTATTGTTTTCCTGATTGTATTTCCTGGAAAATTATCCTCTTACATTTTTACCGCATGGGCAAACCAAGGGGCGGGTCTCGCCTATGCTTCCGTTGGTCAGACTATGGTTGTATTGACTTCAGGCATAGACATGTCAGTCGGTAGTGTATTGGCTCTTTCCACATGTCTGTCTTCAGTATTCCTGAATGGAAACGTTTGGCAGATACTGGTTGGCTTGCTTTTCGTTATATGCGTGGGATTGGGTTGTGGACTATTTAATGGGTGTATCATTGCATACGGAAAGATTCAGCCAATAATCGCTACTATCGCTACAAGCGCGGTGTATTATGGTATCGCCTTGTTCCTACGTCCCACGCCCGGAGGTTCGGTCAATGAAGGGCTCAGTGAGGCATTGACCTATGACATTTTTTCTGTTCCCACTTCTCTCATTGTTTTGCTTGGAATAGTTATTGTCTTTTGGACAATTGTGAGAAAGACAAGACTCGGTACTGGGATTTATGCGATTGGTTCGTCTGGAAGGTCAGCCTTTATGTCGGGTGTAAAAGTCAAACGCGTCAAAGTCGCAGTGTATGTTTTTTCCGGGCTATTTGCTTCTCTCGGCGGCTTGTTCTTAGCCCTTCAAACGCTGAGTGGAGATGCCTCTGTAGGCCTGAGTTACACAATGAACTCTATAGCTGCGGTCGTAATTGGGGGCACGACTTTATCTGGTGGCGTTGGAGGGGTATATGGGTCCATCATTGGCACATACTTATTGAGAACCCTTAGAAGCATAATGTTCTTTGCTGGAATTGCTCCTATGGCCCAACCATTATTTGAAGGGATAGTTCTTATGGTCGCTATTTCCTTCGGGTCCTTACAGCTTTTGAACACCAGAAGTAAAATCGAGATATTCAGGTGAAAGTAGATGATAAAACTTCGTAACCCAATAGTAATTTCGTTCATCGGTGTCGTTGTTATTCTCATGATTGGGAGTATTTTTTTCCGTCAGATGATGTCGATAAACTATTTGCTCCAGCAGCTTAAAATGGCGTCATTCCTTGGGATTGCGGCAACAGGCGCAATGTTAGTCATCCTTCTCGGACAAATCGACTTATCTTTGCCTTGGACACTCACTGCAGCTGCTATTATTTCGTGTGCCATGAGTGAAAAAGGAATAGTTGTTTCCATTGGTGCCGGGCTCTTGGTTGGTATTGCTGACGGTCTGATTAATGGTGTGGGCGTCGCGTTATTACGGCTTCCTTCAATGATCTGGACGCTGGCGATGAATTTTATTTTCCTCGGTATTTCCGTTTTTATCACTGGAGGATTCATGCCTCAGGGACATCCCGTGCAACTGATCAAAACATTAGGGATTGGAAACACTTTCGGTATTCCAAATGTCGTGCTTTTTTGGTGTGTCGTATCTGTAGTAGTAATGCTTATGCTAAATAGAATGAAGCTTGGCCGGTATATCTATGCTGTAGGAACAAACGAAAAAGTCGCTTTTCTTTCTGGAATAAACACGAACAGAATCATCATAGGTCTTTTTGTAATTTCTGGTGTTTCAAGTGCTTTGACAGGTATATTGCTTTCGGGCTACTCGAATCAGGCCTTTCAGGCAATGGGTGAGCCGTACCTAATACCAGTTCTTGCTGCCGTAGTTATCGGAGGCACGAGCATGGGCGGCGGCAGGGGTTCTTATATAGGCACTATATCAGGTGTGATTTTCATAACATTTCTCAGCAGTCTTTTATCGGTTATGCAAATCCCCGAGGCAGGGAGGCAGATCATTTATGGCATTATCATTATTCTAATGCTTTTCACGTATCCAAGAATAGGTGAAGAAGGATGAAACGGGAAATGCGCAGTGCACGATGACGATCGGCTTTCCGTTCAAGAGCCCGTTTAACGGCGCCGACCTTCTACCAGACAATCGTCAAGAGCCTTGTTCCACTCCTTGCGGTCTGGTTCGGAATGTCCTGCAAGCAGGACGGGATTTCGTGCGGGGTATTCGCGCCGCCCCGTTAATGATTGAAAACTTGGCAAAGGAGGATGCGATGAAGAAGAAAGTCAAGGTCGGTATTCTCACTTTCGGGGACGGACGAGAGTTCCTGAAGAAGGATCTGGAGCCGATCAATGCGAAGTTTCAGAAGAAGTTGAAGGATGCCCTGGTGAGCGATGGCTTCGATGTAGTTGCAGGCGAGGAGGTCATCTGGAACAATCCCCTGGCCGTCAAGCATGGAAGGATGATGCAGAACGTTGGCGTTGACTGTGTCGTATTCAACTACTGTGTCTGGGCGTGGCCGGGCTTTGCGCGCGTGGCGGCGCAGTTCTGCCCCAAGCCGCTCGTACTCTATGCCAACATTAATCCCGGCTACCCGGCGATGGTGGGCATGCTGGCCAACGCCGGCTCCCTCGATCAGATCGGGATTCCCTTCCACAAGATCTTCGGAGAACTGACGGATAAGGAGATTTACGCCAGGCTGAAAGCATCGATCCTCGGCATTTCGGCGTTTAACCGGCTGCGAGGGCTTACATACGTACACGTGGGCGGGCGCTCGCTGTGCATCGACACGGCGGTCGCCGATCCAGCGCTGTGGATGGAGAAGTTCGGGGTGGACGTCGACCATGTCGATCAGATGGAGCT
>Ga0315536_1000189_pt1 | contig 30341 bp, 26 predicted proteins | sample SalMarSW160230MG_FD_203093 | JGI IMG/M metagenome (GOLD analysis project Ga0315536, IMG submission 203093) | Salt marsh sediment microbial communities from the Plum Island Ecosystem LTER, Massachusetts, United States - Salt Marsh Sediment SW1602-30 ...
CTCTAAAACGTTAGAAGATCAGTATCAAGAAGAATTAAAAGAAATTGAGAGATTAATTGCTCTAAATCCAGTCGATTATGAATCCTATGGTGAAAAAATAAGAATCCTAATTTATTTTAATCAGCATGCTGAGGTATTGGCTTTTTTAGATGAAATGCTTGAAAAATTCCCTGAAAAAGTAATAGAATTGTTAATGAAAAAGGCATCAATTCTTAAAATGAAAAAAGAAGTAGAAGCTGGATTGGAGATCATCGAGGAATTGATTGAAAAATATCCAGAGAATACTGATCTCCAGAATTATAGGGCATATTGGCTGCGTTATTTAGGTAAAAAAGAAGAAGCAATAGAAATTCTAAAACAACTTATTAAAAACAATCCTGAAAACGCTACATATCATGATACATTTGGGGAGATATTACTTTATTTTGATGAGTTTGAAGAAGCTTCTAAAAAATTCTTAAAAGCTATTCTCCTAAATGATAATGATTGGTTCATTTATCAGACATATATTAAACTTGGAATTTGCTATTTAGCGCTTGAAAAATATGATTTAGCAATAAAAAACCTTGAAATGGGAAAAAAAATAATAAAGCAAAATGAAAACCATTTTGAAACAAACCAAAATTGGCTCATAATTGCAGATCTTTTTCTTGCTGAAATTATGGAACAAAAAGATAAGTGATATAATTTCTACCGTGTCAAAAATTTAGATTTTTGATATAACTGTTCAATCAGCGTATTAAATGCTTCACTAACTCCTTGACCTGTTTTTGCTGACGTCAGATAATGACCAAAAAGGGATAGTTCATTAACGGTCATTTGAATCTTGGAAATATCCAAATCATTTTTATGTATTAAATCAACTTTATTGGCAAATAGAACCACGGGCATATTTTCACATCGATTTTTGAATTCCTCATTCCATTTTTTTACATGTTTAAAGCTTTCACTGCCAAGGTCATTTTCTTCAAGACTATAAACAATAATACATGCTTTACTATCTTTATAAAATAAAGAATTAAGAAAATCAAAACTGCCTTGACCAGCTATATCCCAAAATATTAAGCTAATATCATCTCCATTAACTTCTTTCTCTATTTTGGTAAATTGTGCTCCAATTGTTTTAATGTAGTCGTTTTTAAAAATTCCATGAGTAAATTTCTTGATTAAGGATGTTTTTCCTACTCCACCATCCCCGATAACGACAATTTTGTATTTAAATGTTTGATTTCCATTCATTAAATTTTAATATAATTCTTTCTAACTTTAATGTAAACTTAACTACAATTAGATATAAAATTTGACAAAAATTAATTTTAATTTATAAAGAGTTCTTACCAATTTTACCTAAAGAAAGGATAGTCATTATTTTTGCATAAAAATTCCTGTTATTAAAGAATTTAGTCGTGGAAAATCTTCCATTTTAATAACTTGGTTGTTCTTATAATATTCATTAAATTTTTCCAATAATTCTTCATTTTGTTTTAAGTTTTCAACAAAGATTTTCATTTTTCTTTGAGCAGAAAATGACTGTCCTTTGAAGACGTAGCAAACTAAAAATGCTGAAAGCGGTTTCATTAATAGAGTAAATTCTCCAAAAGAAGCCCGATCAAGTCCCTCAGAAAAGAGTTCTCCACTAAATGTGTTAAAAGCCTTTAAAAAGCCACTAATTAGATCATCTTCTATAATAAAATTCTCTGCAAATAATTTGGAGAATGTGGGGACCCCTCCTTCAGAGATTACTAAAATCATGATAGGATTTTCTTCAACTATCTCGGGAATTTCATTTCGGCGTTTTTGGATCATACTTTTAATTTGATCTTCTACATTTGTCATTACTAAGCGATCAGATAAAGATGAATCTGAATCTTCGAGTTCTTCCCAAATAGTTAATTTTTGAAGTAAATCATCATGTTCACTTGATATTTTCTTCACCAAGGGCTCAAAACCGTATGTTTCAGCGATATTTTGAGCCTGAGTCAATAATTGACGGGCAAACTTAATATTTAAGACTAATAATGCCAATTTAGCTTTTAGTACGTAGGTTTCAGCGTAATACCAATAACTATGAGATTTTTCAGTTAAAATTTGCAATTGGTTGATTAAAGGCTTAATTTCTTCAATAATCTCTATTTCACCGGTAAATTTAAGCTCATCAATTAAAAGATCACATAAATGAATTAATCCTTCGATTTTAATTTCAAATACCGTGTTTTCATCCTCGATTAAAGATCTTAACAGATTTTCTGCTCTTGCTCGATTTTGGATTCGGGGACTTTTCTTTAGAATAAGAGCTTCAGTATATGCATAATCCCGATTAATATAGGGAGTCTTTTCTATGTCTCGTATTTGTTTGACCCTTTCTGAATATTTTTTAGCTTTCTCAATATCTCCTTTATCAAGAAGGACTTCTACCATACTAACATTATATCCAACCTTACTCCAGTTATTCTTTGATTCTTCTGATAATTTAATACATTTACTTAATAACTCTAAAGATTTATCCAGTTTACCTTGGGCCCGATATAAGGCTGCTAGGTTGTTTAAAGTACCTAAAGAGGAATTTAAATTACTAGTTTTTTCGAAATATGATAATGCTAATTCATAATGTGTTAAGGCTTTTTCAAATTCTCCTTTAAGATAATAAATAAATCCTAAATTAAAATGTGAAGAAGCTATTAGCCTTTGATAGGGAATTTCTTCGGCAATTTTAAGACATTGATTTGTATAATAAAAAGCTTTATCAAAATCGTTTTCTAATATACGATATATATTTGACATGCCTAACAGTGATTCAGCTATATCTCGTGTGCTTCCTATTTTTTTACGTAAGTCAAGACTCCTTTTCATGTATTTCAGAGAATCTTCCTTTTTACCAAAAAAAAAAGAAAAGCGTCCTTTAATATAAGCTTTATAAGCTTCAATTTCTTCAAGATTTGCTTGATTATCTTTAGAAAGAAAGCTGTATATTTCTTCACTTTTTTCTAATAATTTAAAACTTTTATCCAAATCACCTAATGTAATAACTGAATTAGCCATATTTAATATTGCGTTTATTGATTGTAAATAATCCTGAGAATCTTGAGCTTTCTGGTAAATTTGGTCAGCAATCTTAAAAGTATTCTCCCAATCACCAACTCGAATTAGAAGTGAACTCAATAATATTTCATCTGATAAAGATAATGCTGATGTTTCAACTAATTTATTTAAAATAGGCATCGCTTCATGATCTTTACCCTCGTTCATAAAGATTTCTGCTCTTTCAATTTCTTTATCTGTATTTAACATATTTCTCTTAATTGGAGATTTATTGAATTCGGTTTCATTCATCTAAATTTCTAAAATATCTAAAAAAATAAAATTATGACACCCTATTAAGGTAGATTTAGATGAATTAAGATATAAAATTTGATAAATTTATAAAACTTAGTAGTATTTAGATTATTGGATTCGAAAAACGCAACTCTTTTTTAACATGTGGTGGGGTTTATACGATTCTTTAGCTCTCCATAATCCAGCAACGCTTAAATCTTGTTCTCTGTTTACAAATTTCACATTTTCTTAGCCATTCTTTAGAAATAAATTATTTATTGCTTGATATTTTTACTCACTTCGATATATGATACTTTTTCCAATCATTCGAATAGGTTTATATGATTCTTTTGCTCGGCGTAGATTAAGGATTCCTAAATCTTGCTCTCGGTTAACAAATATGGCATCTTGAAAATTACTTTTTAAAAAAAGATTGTTAATTGCTTGATACGCTCCTTCATATTCCATGTGCGCTTTCTCAACATGGATCACGATCGTGTCCGAATTCAACATTTCTCCAAATGTATAAGCAGCACATTTTTCATTAACGCAAATTAGTGCTCCTTTAAAACCTAAATCTAAAAAATGATCTAATGCGTCATATATAGCTTTTTCTTCCTGTTCTAAACCCTCATCTTCTTCGCATTCTCTGTGAATACACCATTCCAACTGTAATTTCTTACATGTAGCAATATCCTCTTCCGTTAATATCTTAAATTCATAATTATAAGTTTTTAAAAACTTATTTAACCATCTTCTATTTTGACGATATTTATTTCCTGGTAAAGATTTAAGGTTTTCTGTTTCATAGACATAATCCCAATTATCTCTATCGTCCATTATTTTCAGGTTCAATGATTGAAATTCATTATTAGTTTTAATTGTATCTGTTATTGTTTTAGGAACTCTGTGAACTTCTGAATCCTTGTGTTCTTTAAATAAAGAAATGATGATTTCTGCAGGATCAGAACCCACTGGTGGAAAAAAATACAAAGAATCTTTATTTCCTGATGCGGGTTCTTTTTTCTTCTTGAAAATATCTCGCGAAAAGAGAATTAGATGATCATTCCATTCCATAAAAAAGAACCCATAGAAATTCCTCCACATGTATAAATTAGTAAAGGTGAATTCAGATGTCTCAGGAGGATAATTCTGAAAATATGAATCAAAAAGCGCTTTATCCGTTATTTCTATGCGCTTTGCATCGTCTAATCTCATGATTTATCTAATATTATTGAATCTATAAATTTCTTTCGATTATACAATATTAAAACTTAAAAAACCTTCAATATACTACATAATAAATACTTGATTATCATGATTTGAAATGATTTATAGTATAGGATTAATCTTAAGAGATATATGCTCTGTCCTCATAGTTATATTAGCAATATTTCTAATTTTTCTCTTAATTATTATGAAACTTATAAGAAAAATCCATCCTTTTCCTATTCCAGCATTTATGAAAAGGATAATTGATAACCCAATACGAAGAAGATTCATGCAAAAACCTTATCTAATTGCTGAACGAATGAACTTACAACCTGGAATGAAAGTAATAGAGGTTGGACCAGGAAAAGGAAATTATACTAAAGCAGTCATAAGTAAGATTCTACCTGATGGATACGTCTATGCTATCGATATTCAAGAAAGTATCATTGATCGTTTAAAACAAAATCTTGAAAAAGAAAAAATTACAAATATCATACCAATGATCAACGATGTTTATAACCTTATATTTGAAAATGAGAGTATAGATAGGATTTTTGCGATTACTTGTTTACCAGAAATTCCAAACCCGGTTCAAGCACTCATTGAATTAAAAAGAGTATTAAAACCTAATGGTATTATTTCATTTAGCGAATTATTTCTCGATCCTGATTATCCCCTAAGAAGAACGGAGAAAAAATGGGCAAAAGAAGCTGGATTAGTTTTTATTGAAGGATTTGGCAACTTTTTTAGTTACCAATTGAATTTTGGGGAAAAAAAAAAAGATAGAAAATCAATTTAATGTCCAAATAACATTACTGGAACTTTCCCCGTACAATTTATACAAAAAATAATTGCAAGCCAATTTATGACTCCTATTCCGACTGATAATGCCACTAATAATGCTATTATGCTAATTTTTTTCATTATTTCACCCTCCAAAAATTATTATTTATTTTAAAGTAGGGTAGTAGTTTTTAATTAGATGTCAAGCTGAGAGTATAAACAAATTCATAAACTTTATTTGGACTATAATGTAAAAAAGTTAAAAAAGCGTTATTTAATAGCTCTATTATAGAAGAAATAATAATAATTTGCTTAAATTAGACTTTTTAAGCTTCTTTCAGAGCATCGTCGTCTATATTGGCAAACTCGTTTAATTCCTTTTGGTCATGAAAATAACAGCATCCGCTCGAAATTCGATAATCATTTTCCTCGTCAACTTCAAGAGGATCTTCCTCTTTCATAACTAAGATTCTTTTCCATCGTTTCATGATTCATCAATCAAAGGTGCAAAATCACCTTTTTAAGGATTATGATTCATTTTTGTTAGTAGATGGGATAAATCACTTCACTTCTAAAAAGAAAAAAAGCCAAAATTTTGATTAAATTTGAGTAAAAAGGTTAAAAAGTGAGTAATTTAATATACAAGTTATTTAAAAGTAGATTTTGACCTCAAAGTATAATCAATAAATTAGATTTGTATTGAACTCAAGAAAACATAAAAAAATATCATCCATTTGGTCGCTTGTTTTGGATCACTATGTGATTAAATATATTTTGTAAGACCTGTATCTTCATTTTTTAATCTTTTTAGTGTTTCTTCTAAAATTGCTATAACCTCTTGTCTGTACGATGTTTGTTTAGGATAATTGTAACTAAATCTACTCCATTCTGGTCGTTTATGACCGATCTTGAACTTGTATCCTTTCATATTTGTCATATAATTGTTTTGGTCTTGTTTTGTAGCAATTTGATCGGCTATGATATACCAATGGAACTTAGTATATTTACTTGCACCACTATTAATAGGTGCTTGGTGAAATCGAGTTTTAACGCTATCAAATTTAAACTTCCATTGATTAGGAGTCATTTTTGTTTCAATCCACGTTCCATTATCATAGCGCCATTTATGGGATCCTCCAACTTTCATGCCTGAATAAATTTGATTCTCGTATCTTTTGAGATTATTATATAAATCTATCACCTATTTGATAATTTTAAATTTAGTTAAATAATCTCTACAATTTTAAAAATGATATAACGGTTTTAACTTTCTGAAACAATCTACAAAAAAAAAAATAAAAAAAATAGGTGAAAACTCTATAATTTCTTAATAATAAGTTCAGCCATTCTATTCGAAAACCCGGTCTCGTTATCATACCAGCTTAAGATAAACACTTCATCTTCAATAACTTTTGTCCACAAACTATTGAAAACTGAGCTGTGAGGATTACCGATGATGTCACTACTTACAATCGGGTCTTCTACATAATCTAAAATGCCTTTTAAAGCCCCATCGGCGGCTTCTTTCATTTTTGCATTTATTTCTTCGACAGTACATTTTTTCTCAACGATTACTTTTAGATCAACAACACTACCGTCAATAGTAGGAACCCGTATTGCAATACCATCTAATTTACCCTTGAGTTCTGGAAAGACTAACCCAATTGCTTTCGCGGCTCCAGTGGATGTGGGAATCATATTTTGAGCTGCAGCCCGACCACGAATCATTTTATCAGGTGAGCCCGCTCTTGCTATATCTGCAGTTGATTGATCATTCGTATATGAATGAATAGTAGTCATTAAGCCATACTTAATCTTGAAATTTTCATTCAATATTTTTACGACTGGAGCTAAGCAGTTCGTGGTGCAAGAAGCATTACTTATGATTTTATGTTCAGCAGTGATTTTATCATCATTGCATCCAAGAACTACTGTTATATCTGGGTCCGTAGCGGGAGCACTAATAAGTACTTTTTTTGCTCCAGCAGTTAAGTGTTTTGAAGCACCCTCTCTATTAACAAATCGACCTGTTGATTCCACAACCACCTCAATATTATTTTTACCGTGTGGTAAATCTGCAGGGTCTCTTTCAGCAGTAATCGGTATTACCTTACCATCGATCACCAACGCATTTTCTCTCGCTTCAATTTTGCCTTTGAATCTTCCAGATACGGTATCATATTTTAAAGCGTAAGCTAAATACTTCGGTTCGAATAAATCGTTGATAGATACAATATCGATATCATTCCAGTAATTATCGTAAACTGCTCTGAAGAATAATCGTCCGATACGGCCGAAACCATTTATTGCGACTCTTTTTGCCATTCTATATCACTTTTCAATTTTTTAATGAATTTTCAATTTAGAAATACAAGCTAAATATGTGGTCGATAGTTTTTTAATTTTCTAGTTTTATAATGTGAATAAAATAGGGTTATATTTTCTAATGAAAAAAATAATGTAAAAAAGACAAGAATTAATGGTTCTATTTAGAATGAAAATGGTTTTAAACATTATTCTTTAAATTTTTAAGTTTCAATAGATTTAATAATAAAACTAAAGGTGATATTTATTACAGATTTAGAAGGACAAATTCTTGAAAGAATAGAAAACATGCGTGAAGAGATCATCAGATTTCATCAAGAAATAGTTAGAATTCCCTCTGAAAATCCCCCTTCGAAATATAAGGAGGTCGCATTATTCTTGGAAAAAAAGATGCGAGAAATTGGTTTAAAAACATCGGTAAAAAGAAATAATGTTATAGGTGAGCTTGCAAAGGGTGACGGTCCCACATTAATTTTCAATGGACACTTTGATACCGTTGAAGCATTCAAAGGGTGGTCAAGGGATCCATTCGGAGCGGAAGTTGTTGGAGATAAAATCTATGGAAGAGGGTCTTCTGATGATAAATCTTCAGTGACGGCGGAAATTTTTGCCACTCAAGCGTTAATCGAAGCAGGAGTTGATTTTAAAGGAAAATTAATAATAACTGCCGTAGGAGATGAGGAAACGGGAGGATTAAGGGGAGCAGAATATCTCTTAAGTAATAGTTTAATCTCTGGAGATGCATGTTTATTAGGCGACGCTGCTAATGGATATCCTTTTGGATATTGTGGTGGAACCATGTATATCACGATTACCATTAAAGGCAAAACTGCTCATGGATTAGCCTTCCCCGATCTCCCTGCATCATATCGTAATGAGAATTCTGGGATTAACACCATTGAACGTATGGTTAACGTGATGAATTTCTTACTTGAATTGAAAGAAGAATTGTTGAAAAAGACCACTAATTATCCCACTTCAGAAGGATGGGGTTCTAATGTGAGTAGTATCAATCTTGCTGAAATCCATGGGGGTACAAAAATTACGACTGTTCCTGATCGATGTTATCTCCATCTTAGCATTAATACCATTCCAGAACAAGATGTTTCAAGTATAAGAAAGCGACTTCTTGAGTTTGTTGAAAAAATGAAAAAGGACGACCCTGATTTAGATATAATGGTACAAATACCAATTGCCATGGAACCCCAAGTGATTGATACATCTTCTGATTTTGCTAAGGTTGTTCAGAAAGTAGCAGAGAAAATTTATGGGGAGAAGAGAGAATTTAAGACTTTGATGCCTTCTACCGATGCGCACTGGTTTCAAGAAAGAGGCATTCCAACTATCTTGGTTGGGGCTTCCGCGAAAGATAATAATATTCATGCCCAAGATGAATTTGTTTATATCAAGGATTTAATGGATTTAGTGAAAATGTTTGCTTTAACTGCATTGAATTACCTGAAATAAAAGAATTAAAACAGTTAATAAAAATTATGGTAACTGACAAGGATATACTAAGAAAAATTGATGAAATGAAGGAAAAAATTGTTCTATTTCACCAACAAATCATTAAAATTCCTTCAGAGAACCCCCCTGGTAAATATAACGCTATTTCTAAATTTGTCCAAAGCAAATTTGAAGAATTGGGTTTAAAGACAATCTTAAAACGTAGCAATGTAATAGGAACCCGTGGAGCCTCTGGACATCCCTCACTTATAATCTATGCTCATATGGACACGGTACCTGCATATGAAGGATGGACTAAAACTACTCCATTTAACGCACAAATAATCGACGGAAAGATTTATGGAAGGGGTGCGTGTGATGATAAAGCTTGTATAACCGCGGAAATTTTTGCTTTACAAGCTTTGCAAGAACTAAATATTGATCTTGGAGGGAAATTAACCCTTTTAGCAACTATTGATGAAGAAACGGGAGGATTCAATGGAGCTAAATACGTGCTCGATAAAGGGTTTGTTTCGGGGGATGCGTGTCTTTTAGGTGATGGGCGAGGAAATTTTCCTGCTGCATACACGGGGGGTTTTTTATTAGTAACATTTTTAATTAAAGGAAAAACAGCTCACGCCTTAAGTTTTCCAGATGTTCCTCTTTATCGAAATGAATATTCAGGTGTAAACGCAATCCAGAAGATGGTAAAGGTGTTAAATTTTCTAACGCAACTGCAAGCAGAATTTCTTAATATGGAAACAAAATATCCTAGTTTTCCCGGACATCCTTCTAAAGTCAGTACAGTCAATATTGCAAAAATTGAGGGTGGAGACAAATTATCTGCTGTACCAGATAAATGTTTATTATATTGCATTATCAACACCATTCCCGAACAAGACATTGAAAGTATAAGAACCCGGATTTTAAAGTTCATCGCAGATATTAAAAAAGAAGATCCCGACCTAAACATCAATGTTCAATTCACAATGTCTTTTGAACCATTTGCATCAGATATTAATACAAAATTTGCTAAAGCTGTTCAAAAAGCTGTAAATACAGTATATGGAGAAGACAAAGAGTTTAAATTATTTCAATCTGCCAATGACGGTCATTTTTTTCATGAACGTGGTATAGAAACTATAATCATGGGAACAGGAAACCATAAATGCAATGTTCATTCTCCTGACGAATTTGTCAGAATTGAGGATTTAATAGATACTACGAAGATATTCGCTTTAGCAATCCTAAATTATATGATAAAAAATTAGCTCTATTTTTACGAGAAATTCTAAGATTTTATTTTCTCTTGAGTCAATTTAATATTTTTCAGAACAGATTTTGCGATGGGTGAATCCAAAGCATCTAAACGAGTCAATAATGCCTGAGATTCCTCAAAGAGAGCTAAAGCTCCTTTATAATCGCCTTGATTATATAAAATCGTGCCTAATTTATTTCCGTAGATTGCTTGATTTGCTAAGTTTTCAGTTTTTTTTGAAATTTGAATCGCTTGTTGATACATGGGAACTGCCTCATCAATATTTCCTTGAGATCTCAAAATTCCTGCCATACTAGCAAGAAAACTTGCTTCTTCTTCAATTTCTCCTAAATCTTTAGATAATTCAAGAGCTTTTTTATAATAATCTAATGCTTGTGAATTATTTTTTAATTTTTTTTGGACATTTGCAATGTTCTTATTCATCAAGAGTTCCCAAGAGGGGATTTCTAACTCTTCACTTAATTTTAAAGCTTTAATCCAATAGGACAACGCAGGTTCATATTTTTCAAGAGCTTCATTCACAAGTCCTAATGTGTTTAACACAATCGTTTCATTCTCTGTATTTTCGACTAATTGATAATTCTTTAATGATTCTTCATACCATTCTAATGATTCGATAAGTTTCCCTTGATCAGAAAATACTTGACCAATAGCATTCAATGATTCTGCAACGGACACGGTGAAATCGATATCTTTAGCTAGCTTAATCGCTTCTTGATATTTTTCAATTGCAGGATCATAATCTTCTTTTAATTGGTATGTCTTGCCAATGTTATTAATTACAGAAATTTTCAATGCTTGACTGCCAATTTTATCAAAAATTAAAATAGCATGTTCAAAATTTTCTATAGCTTCATCATATTTGGATTGTTCTTGTAATAATGTTCCAATGTTATTTAAAGTCGTTGCTTCGCCAATAAGATCGCCCATATTTTCATGTAGCTCTAAAGCCTTGTTATACCAATCCATTGCGGTTGTATAATTCTCCATGTCTCGATAAATATCTCCAATGTTATTGCTTACTATTGCAGTTTGTGATTTGCTATCTAATTCTTCTGCTATCTTTAATGATTCCTTCAGCAATTCTAATGATTTTTCAAAATTTTCTTGATGTTGATATACGAGGGCAATATTGCTAAGATTTATTGCTTTTCCTGTAAGGTTTCCGATACGTTCATTAATTTCCAACGCCTCCTCAAACGATTTCAAAGCATCTTGATATTCTGAATTATCATAATAGAGTAATCCAATGTTATTTAGAACGGTCATTCTTCCTGATACATTTGCGAGTTGTTCATCAATTAATAATGCCTCTTCGTATTGTTCAAGAGCCTTTTGAAATAAACCTTGATCATGGTAGAGAGATCCCAGGTTGTTAAGCACGGTGGATTTTCCATTTAAATCTCCCAAATCTTCATAAATTTGTTTCGATGTTTCATAATTTTCGAGTGCTTTTGCATAATCACCTATATCATGAAACACACTTCCCATGTTATTAAGATAGATGGCTTTTTTATCCCTGAAATCGTTTCGATCCGCAATATCAAACGATTTACCATAATATTCCAAAGCTTTATCGAAATCTCCCTGCTCTTCATATATTCTACCAACATTATTATAACGTGTGGCGATTCCGGAAATATCTCCTAATTTTTCATCAATTTTATGGGATTCATCATATTTTTGTAAGGCTGATTTGTAGTCTCCTTGTAGATAAAAAATCATTCCCATATTATTTATAGCGAGAGATTTAAATTTTAAATCTTTTGCTGATATGGATAAATTAAGTAATTTCTCAGCACATCCCATGGCATTATCATATAGATCAAAATCAATGTAAATTTTTAAAGCAATATATATTTTCATCAACTTACTAGGCGATTCAAGGTTTTCTTCAAGCCATTTTAATGGATCGACATCAAAAATTTCGTTACTTAATGGAGGGTGTTTTTCCAAGAAATTTTCAATCATTCTTGAAGTGTTTACATCTACACGATATACGTATTCAGCATTATTCATTCGCTTAATGTCAATTAGAATCTGATCCACTTTACTTAATTTTTCTTTAGAGTCTATTGAGGTATCAATGATCTCAAAAATCCTTTCTTTACCCTTATCATTTTTAATATGATTGAACCAAATAACATTTTTAAGGTTTTCAAGTACTTTTAGTGTGGGAACAATATCGAAATCATCACTACCAGAGTATCCTATTACTATTATAGTTCTATTTTTTGAAATATTTTGAAAAAGAGCGTGTTTGAAGGGCTCTATTTGAAAAACATTTATGTCTTCTTTATTAGAACCAAATGCCTGAATTGTCGCCACTAAAGTGTCTCTTGTATCTTCATTCTTTATGATATTTTTGGTAGATCCATGAATCTTGTATACAGTTTTAATCCCATTATTGAACAAGTCATTGGGGATATGATATTTTTCGAAGTTTTTTCTCGTAATTATTACTTTTATCTCCTTTCTTGGAACGCCCATTTCTAATAAAGCAAGCTCAATCAGAAAATCAAAATTCGTCGTCATTACAAAATTGCCTTGATTTATCATGTGAGCCAAGAAAAAATGCTGTAGATTTGGTTTATCACTCTGACCATAATAATCGATTACTTTTAAATCTTCATCAATATTATCATGAAGAATTTCTACCAACGCTTCAAATCGTAATCTCTCCAGCTTTGTAATTTTTTCGACTTCCTCCTCATCACAAGCGAATTGAATCATGGCATCCATCATTGTACGAGCTGCAGGTTGATGTGAAGGACGATCTACAGAACACCCCGCGCCTACCAAAAAGGTTAGTGCTTCTTTTTTCATTAAGTTTATGAGGTCAATATTACATTCCTTCATTAAAATTCACTGTAATAGGAATAAACTTTTAAATCTCTAAAACAATTTTAAGTTTTCTTAAAGCAAGCATATAGATTCTCGATTAATATTATTTAGAGAAAAATAAGACAAAAAGAAAAAAGAATTACTCTTCTAACGTTTCTTTTCCCATCAGACGCATTACAGAATCAGCAAGCTTATTTTGAGATCGACTCATTATTCCTTTGATTTTTCCTTCCTTACCTAACACTCTGAGAGAGATGCCGTTCCAAACTGAGGATGGCGCACCCTTTACCTTTTTAAATCGATCTCGAAATACCTTCACGCTAATTTTATCGTAATTTTTAGACGCTTCAGAGCACTTAAAACATAATATACATTTATCAATATCCACTTTAATTTCCTTTCCTTCTCTTGAAAGGGCACCAGTCGCACATTCTTTGGTAAATGCATCAATTACTTTATCATCCTTTTCATCGCATGTAAATGTAATTGAGCCTTCCACAACCTTGCGAACCTTATGGCCATTCTCTAAAATTCGAACTTCCTCTTCAAATTCTGGAAGGGAACCATTTTCCACTAATAATAATTGTTTTTCTCCATTAACGAGTAGTTCTAGTGTATATCCTGGACAAATCCACGTACAGCTACCACACCATATGCATTTCTCAGTATCTACAACAATTTTTTTGTTCGATTCGACTTGCATTTCCTCTGGAGTTCCAATGGCAGTTTTTTTGAGGGGTTCATTATAAATTGACACGGTTACCGGACATACTCTATGACAAAAACCACATTCAAGGCATTTACTCTCATCATACTTAAGAATCATTTCATGATTGAGCATCTTGTAAGCATAATGCGTTATATTTTCATCAATTTCGATTGTTTTCTTTGCTGGTAATGACATTAACCTTCACTTTTTTTTTTTCAAAACAATATGATTATTTAACTTCTAAAAAATAAAAATCCTTTTAGTTATTTTAGGATATTATAAAATCCAATTTTATAGTTTTTTTTAAAATTAGGAAAACATCTGCTTAATCACCGATTTCAATTGAGGTATTTTATTTATTTCGATAACTCGATTAGTATTCCTCGACATATTAAATGCATTCCAGATTTCTTCAGTGTTTTGAATATGATCTATAAAAAATTTGATCCTTTTAATAGCTCTATATGAGTGTCCTTTGTATAAATAGCAAACCAAAAAATTATCCATAGGTTTTAAGATGACTGTATGCTCTCCGAATTTGGCTCTATCGAGACCTTCAGAAAATATCTCACCACTGAATGAATTTATCGCTGAAAGAAATCCTCCGAATAAGTCATCCTCAAAAGACCACCTCTCACTAAATATATGAGAGAAAAGAGGCATTCCTCCCTCAGCTAAAACCAGTAAGACAACTGGATCTTCATCGAAAGATTCAATTTTGCTTAAGTCTCCTTTCCTTAGCATAACCTTTATCTGGTCTTCAACATGGATTATATCCATCCGTTTACTTATAGGAATCTCTTCCTCTTTCAAACTTTCCAGTTTATTTATTTCTTTCAATATATTATCATGTTCTATCGATATCTTTTCTGCCAGTATATACATTCCGTGTTCTTCGGCAATTCTTTGTGCTAGAGTTAATAACCTTCTCGCTTCTTTTATATCCAAAATTAGTAAAGCAAGTTTCGCTTGTAATGTGTAAGTTTCAGATAAGATCCAATAAGAATTTGAATCTTGACAGATTTTCAACAATCTCTTCAGTAAAGGATTTATTTCATCAAGAATTTCATCGTTATTCGTTATTTTTAGTTTTTTAAGCAATAGATCACATAATAATGTTAAAGTAACAATTAATATATCATTTTTAACCGTATCCTCATTAATTATTTGCCTAAGTGCTTCATTAATAAGATCTTCATTAATAATTTGTTTAATTAATTCCGTGTCAATTTGGCTTTCAAGATCAGGTTTTAATTTCAAATCATATGCTTTTTCGTCAAGATACGAGTGTTGAATCAGGACATTGTCCTTTTGCTCATTAATTAGTCTTAATTCTCCCAAATACTCTTGAGCAGAATCTAAATCTCCTATATCTATAAAATATTTAACAAAATTTGAAATTAAAGTCGCTAATATGAAATTATTTTGAATTTGATATGATAATTCGAGTGCTGTTTTGAAATGCTCATAACCTTCATCATGTTTTCCTTGCCAGAATTTTAATCCACTAATATTCATATGGATCGCTGATATTAATGTATGATTTCCAGTCGCTTCAATCATGGGTAAACATTTTAAATTATACTCTAACGATTTATCATATTCTCCTTCTAATGAATACAGTATACCTAAATTCATGAGATTAAATGCTATGATTTGGTGATTATTAGATTCTTCAGCAAGCTTTTGAGTACGCTCAGCGTAGGACACCGCAGTATCGAAATCATCCTTTAAAAGAGTATAATGTGCCGTAATCCAAAAGAGGGCTTCAGCAATTTCAGATTTGTTTCCATATTTTTCTCTTATATCTAAACATTGTTTTGCATAATCCATTCCATGTTTTGGATCTCCTAAAAAATAATAGGTGCCAGCATAGATATAATAGATTGCTGCTTCTTTCCTTTCTTTATCTTCAATAGATTGCTTTTTCGATAATTCGAGTAGCTCTTCACATTCGGTAAGAACTTCTAATGTTTTATCAAGAAATCCTAGCCACATTAAAGAAAGGGCCATGTTTAAACAAAAATCTATCAGTTCAATTTTTTTTTTTTTTTTTGAGCTTTTTACTTCATTGTAACCCATTTGGCTATAATTTAGCCCTTCGGGATAATCTCCTATCTTATTCATTAGAGATGCCATAATTAAATGAAGACTCAAGGTAGATGGTTGATCTAATGAATTCTCCGTTTCGATATCTTTTAATAATGAGAATGCAGCATTATAATCACCTTCATTGATCAAAGATTCTATTTTAATCAGTTCATCAGGTTTTCGTTGTGGGATCAAGATTTCCCTTAATTTAGTATAAATTATATTTCCAATCCAGTCTTTTTTTTCTTCACTCATTTAAATCATAATATATATTCAATACGTATTTGACAAATTCAATTTTCTTATCATAAATGCCTCATATAATTTTTATATATTTAACGTTTATAAAACTATTCTGAACAGCTTTCAGTATGATAGGAATAAATAATTTTATTATTTTAGAAGAAAAAGATTTTTTGATCCTTTGATTCATTATAGAAAAAATAATAAATTAATATTATAAATTTTTATCCAATCAAATTCAGAGGTCTTTATCTTAAATCTCAATCTTCTTTTCGCTCACACTAGTTCATTCTTTCCCAAATGAGAAGTTCCTCCTGCTTTGGAAATTCAATAAAAAATTTAAATTGTACTTTTTTTTCTTCAAATTCTCTCACTAATTTCATCTATCTCTCTCATAATGCTCACGTTCATTAAGGATTATAAAGATTATAATCTTTAGTCTCAATCAATTCCATTAAAAGAGTGTTTATCTATGCTAATAAGTTTAACACGTACATTACTCATTACCTTTTTGAATAAACGTAAAACTTCCTCTATATATGTCTACGCCAAAGGGACTATTAATAAAAGCCCTATCCCCAATAAATTTAACCCAACTTAAACTACTTATGGATCATTTGATATTTCAACCTTAATTAATAGGTTCAACTCTACTCGCACAAAGAAATCCGATAGGTGGCAACATAATATGATTCAAGATTTGGCTGAATATGATACCATCAAGTATGAATTTAAAGCCAATTTGAAATGGTTTGAAGAAGAATTCGATGAATTATTTTTTCCGAAGGTTTATCATTTATCATCAATGGATATTAAGTTAGCAAATGAAATTTTAGATTTCATTTCACAAATGATAAACGAGTATCGTGACGAAGAGCTTCTTTTTGAATTAGTAGTAACTTTGAATAACATTGAGCGTAAACATCCAAATCTTATTTAACTCTTATACAACGCTCATTTGCATTAATGAACATCCTATATAAACAGTTGTTCCAAAAAAGGAGCTCTAATGGAATCAAGTTTAAAGATTGTATTATCATAAATTTGGAGTTTTTTTCCGTAGCTACTTACCTCAATTCTCTATGCCTATAAAACTGATTTCCATAGGTAAATCATTTAAGGGATGTTCATGGGAGGACGAATATTAGAAACCACACTAAGCACAATACTCGCAATAACTATCGCAGATATAAAGTATAGGATCATAATAAGTATAGAGTAAATCTTTAATTGTCTAATATTCTCGAGCGAGATTTTTGCTCCGCAATAGGGACAATTGGAGGGAATTTCCCCAACTAGCCAATCAATATTCCATCCTTTCGCTATACGACGAATCTTTCTTCCGCAGTTATCACATCTCGGTCTTGCCATAAGATCAATTTGTATAATTTTTGTAATTTTGACAAAGAAATATTAGAAAATTTAATATATAACTTTTATCCTCAGCATCTGAGATAAGGACTTGAGCATATGAGCTTGAGTTTCATGGAAGCTTCAAGATCTAATACGTCAGAGATATTAGTTGTAATAACGAATTTAACATTAGTTTCACCAGTTTTAATAAGATCGAGAAGAACAATCCCGCTCTTTTTTAGATCCTTTAAACAAGTAGTTTGGGCAATTTGAACATTAACTTATGTTTATAGTTGTTCTATAAAAGGAGCCCTAATGCTATCAAGTTTAAAGATGGTAGTATCATAAATTTGTATTTTTATCTCGTGGGTACTTATTGTTGGCTCAATACGTTCTAAAGAATCCTTTTTCAGGTTCTTTTGAAGAAGGTCAAAATTGGGATCCATTTTATGAAAAAGAAAGATTAATTTAGCATTTGGACTATGACTTTTAATTAAATTAAATAATTCTGTAAAATACATGACTGAAGGAAATATTCTATAGGGATCCTGAACGTCAACAACACAGCTCGCTATTTAAACAGTTGATTTTAATTGTAGATCTTGTATTTATGATATTTCCTTTATAATCTTGTTCTGGATTGTATAAAAAGAAATAAAAATCCTTTTAGTTATTTCCAAGATATAATTTACAAAATAATCTAAAATGATTTGAATCGTTTTTAATTTAAATATAAACAAATAAAAGATATTATAAAAAAGATAATAGATAAAAATTAGGTTTTTTCTAACTCCATTTGACTAATGGCACGACCTGATCTAAAAGGAATGTCGTCCATGCTATCTCCCGAAGCATACCCAAATTTCTCTTTAAATGCATCGTTTAATGATTGGAAGTATAGTGAAAGCGGTAAGTGTTGAGGACAGTTATTATCGCAATTTCCACATTCGACGCAACGATCTGCTACGTGTGCAATGCGTGTTAGCTGGTACGTCTCTTTATTTATGGACTTTTCTTTACGCTTCTTCTGCACAATGCAATCTACACAATAACAAACCGGACAACCTCTAATGCATGTATTACACATAGTACACGCTTGAAGTTTATCGATCTTTTCTGCTTGAGGTAATTTGTCCCATTCTTCTAGATCTTTTACTCTTTTTGCAAGTGCATTTTCTTTAATCTCTTTAATCTTATCCGAGAGTTTTGTCTTGAGATCACCTGAAAGTGGTTTCTTATCGATCTTCGATCTTTCAACAAGTTCATTACCTTTATCAGAATAGACTTTTAAAATAATTTCATCCGAATCGATTGACATTGTTAATTCATTGAGACCTAAATCCGCAACAACAGGGATTTTACGAGTGCACCTACTGCAATTTTCAGCAATATCTAATGCTACATCAATAACACTTCCATCCTCCATTTTAAACATTAATCCCTTATCACCGATTTTTTCTCTAACAATTTTAGTCTTATCGATGTCTGGGAAATTTCTCATCTCTCGAGATACGTTAATAATCATTCCTCTATCTTCAAAAGCGATAATAAATAAATTCTCTAAACTAATTTGCTTTATTTTAGCAAGCTCAATTATAGCTCTGGTATCGCAAGGACGTGCAATAAGTCCGATTTTTTCATGTAAGGCCCCTTGTAGTGTTTTATGAAGGTATTTTGCTGCTGAATCAGTTCTTGCATATCCATAAGCTAACAAATTTGTTAGTGGAAATGAAGTTATATCCTCTACCTTTTCATATACTATGGGCTGAACGGTAAATCGATCTTCCACATTAGTTTTTTTATCGATTTTTGTCTCTGCTCCCAAAATCTTGTCTACAACTTTCTCTTTAAGGAGAGTTTGCAAGAGTTTTGGAAAGTCATCAATTTTAATTAGATATTCTGCAATTGAATCCATGTATTTCCATCTCAGAGTTATTAAATTATATTATACTTTTTTTAGTAATTTTCATAAACACTTATTTTTTATTCTTATGTTTTAAAATTTTATACTTTAAGGTAATATAAAACCTATGTGTTGTATGGTGCATGCCATTTCTTCGACCGAGTTCTCATTTTTTTAACTCGGTTTCATTAGATAACACGTTAATTATTCACGTTTTGGCTTTTTTCTTTGTGTCGCCCTTAGATCTTAAGGGACTTGGGCCTAATTCTCGTATGACTTTATCAAATGCAGTAGCCTCTTGTTGGAACTTTTGGCCTTCTGCTGCGGTGCACCATCCCATATGAATTCGATTTTCACTAATACCCATTGATCTGAGTACTTCTTTTACATACTCAACTTCCCGGTATGCAAAATAATTCCCAGTTTCATAATCGCATTCTTTTGGATATCATCCAATAATCATGACACCATCAGCTCCTCGCCCAAACGACCTCATTATTAGATCGGATCCCACTCTTCCTGAACATGGTACGAGTACGGTCCTAATTGAAGAGGGATATTGAGCTCGAATAGTTCCTGCCATATCTGCACTGCCATATCCTCATTTTTGTGTGACTTTCGTATTAAAAGCCTCATTCCAACAGAGGAAGGCAATTATTTTTATATCAATATCTTCTGTCATTTTATTTACCTCTTTACTCTTCTATAGGAAGTAATTCATCAATTAATGCCATGTATTGGACATCCCTAAAGTACGTCAGTTCGATTGCTTGTGATGGACAGATAGCGGCACACGTACCACAACCTCGACATTTAATTAAATCCACGACGATATTTCCATTTTCATTGATTGAGATTGCACTATATGGACATGCTTCGATGCATTTATAACATTTAGCACATCGCTCATCAGAGGGGGTAGCTCGAATTAATTCCATGGTGTATTTACCTTTACCCATTGGAATACCTGCAGCTGATGCTGCACCTCGAGCTTGTCCGACAGCGTACGCAATTCCTTTTTGTCCTTGACATGAACCTGCGAGATATATTCCTGGAACTTTAGTGCTAATCGGATCTAATCTAGGATGGTATTCCTTGAGAAACCCATCAGGACTTTTTTCCATATTTAACACTTGTGCAATTTCATTAGTACCTTGAGACGGAAGGGATGCTGATGAGAGAATCACCATGTGATATTCTTGTTGCACCACTGTATCAGCTCCAACGATTTCCATTTGAACTTTTAGATTTTTCGTTAAAGGATCTTCTTCAATTTTTCCTACAAGTCCTTTAGTGAAAATGATTCCAGCATCTCGAGCTCTCCTGTAGTATTCCTCGTAATCTTTTCCGCAATTCCTCATATCTATATAAGATACCATGATCTGGGTTTCAGGATGTTCAGATATTATTAGCTTAGAATTTTTTACTGATAAATTACAACAAACTACTGAACAATATGGATTAGTCTTCACATCACGAGATCCAACGCAATTAATGAACAATATTTTTGTAGGTCGTTTTTTATCAGATGGTCTAATTAGATGACCATAGGTTGGTCCATTAGGCGCTAAAATTCTTTCAAGCTGAATTTGTGTCAGGACATTTTCGAACTTGCCATATCCATAATCAGGTCCCTGGTAGATATCCCAACCAGTAGCTACTATGATTGTGCCCACATCAAGTTCCACAATCTCATCTTGCATGCTAAAATCTATTGATTCTTGATCACATGCATCTACACATCCGAAGCATTCGACACAGGAATCTCTTACGATATCATAGATTGCGGGTACTGCTTGAGCGAATGCAATATCAATGACCTTACGAGCCGAAAGATTCTCGTCAAAGAAGTTTGGGACATAAATCGGACAAGCATCAGTGCATTGTCCACACCCAGTGCACGTTTTTTCACTTACAAATCGTGCTTTTCTTCTCACTTTTACTTTGAAATTGCCAATATAACCATCAATAGAATCAACTTCTGAATATGTCATTAAATTGATTTTTGAGTGTCTATTGGCTTCAAGCATCTTTGGCCCAAGTATTCAAATGCTGCAATCATCGGTAGGAAATGTTCGATCTAACTGGCTCATCCTTCCTCCTATCGTGCTCTTTTTCTCCACTAAATAAACTTGATAACCAGCATCACCTAGATCGATAGCAGTACTTAGTCCCGCAATTCCTCCTCCAACCACTAAAGCGGCTTTTGTGACTGGAACTGTTTTTGTAGGCACGTCTTCCAATAATCTTGCTCGTGCTATTCCTGCTCTAATTAGATCAATAGCTTTCAGGAGTGCTTTATCTCGCTCACCTTGATGCACAAATGAACAATGTTCTCTAATGTTTACAAACTCTAAATATCGTGGAGGTAAACCTGCTTCAGCTAAAATTGCATGAAAGACGGGTTGATGCGTCTTTGGGGTGCACGCTGCAACCACGATTCGATCCAATTTGGCTTCTATGATTTGTTCTTTTATGTAGGTAGATCCCCCTTCAGTACACATCGATAAATATTCGAATGCTTTGACGCCGGGATACGTATTAAGTACTTCAACGATTTTAGGAACATCCAAAATACCAGCGATATTGATACCTCAGCGACACACGAAAACGCCAACGATAGATAATTCGTTTTTTAAATCTTTGGTCTGTTTTCCAGACAAATTTTACACCTTGACTGTTAAATCCTCCTAATTATTTGAGATTTTTTAATATTGTTTTATCTCATTAATAGTAAAATCTTACAATTAATTTATTGATCTCTTAAATTAAGCTTTTTATTAAAGTTCAATTGTTATGATGATTGTGTTTTAAAATCTGATTAAATGAGAATTATTGAAAAAATTATATTCATAAATAATAAGGTAATAAAAAAAATTATTTATAAACGTGAATTCAAAATATGGAATGTTGATGAAAAAATACTATTTCCTCATAAATTGAATTCTTTACATCGTTCCGATATTGGTAATTTAACAACCTCATAGACCCAAGTAAACAAAAATCTAATTGAAAGATGAAATTATGCGATTATCTTATTCTGAAAATAATAATATAATCATTGAAGTTTTTTTTTATAATCAAAAACAATTTCACTGTTAGATAATTTTTTTACGTGAATACAAATGGATTTAACTGACGAACAAATTAATAGGTATTCACGGCAGATTATACTAAAAGAAGTTGGTGGAATCGGGCAAAAGAAGTTGCTAGATTCGAAAATTTCATTGGTTGGATTAGGAGCTCTCGGATCGTCAACTGCTTACTATTTAGCTGCTGCGGGTATAGGAACATTACAGATAATTGATTTTGATACTGTAGAAATCTCAAATTTGCATAGGCAAATACTTCATTTTACAAAGGATATTAACAGTAAAAAAACTACTAGTGCTGCAGATAAGCTAAGCTCGTTGAATCCAGATTGTACTATTGAAATTGTTAACGATCATATTACTCCTAAAAATTCTAAAGTTTTACTTAAGGATTCTGACTTTGTTATTGAAGGATCTGATAACCTTCCAACCAAAATGCTCGTAAACGATACATGCATTAATTTAAAAATTCCATTTACGATTGCTGGTGTATTGAGATTTCACGGACAAATTATGACTGTTGTTCCAGAAAATATGACTTCATGTTATAGGTGCGTGTTCGGTGATATTACCGAGGGGGATTCAAGTATGTCGTGTTCTCAAGCGGGAGTAATTGGTTTCGTTCCTGGAGTTTTAGGTTGCTTGGAAGCCAATGAAGCGCTAAAATACATATTAAATATAGGCGAATTATTAACAAATAAGATAATGTACGTGGATCTTTTAAAAAACAGATTTGATTTTATTGAAGTACACAGAAATAATAAATGTATAGCTTGTGGGGATGATGCCAAGGATTTAGTTGGAGAAGTGAATTATGGGGGTTTGAATTCTTGCTATGAGTAGTATAGGTGAACCAAATTATAAAGGTAGCATTCATTTAGATATTCGAGGTAAAACTTGTCCATTAACCTTTGTATATACAAAATTAGCACTCGAGGAACTGCCGAAAGGTAAGATTTTAGAAGTTTATTTAGATTTTCCTGCAGCTCTTAAGAATATTCCCGAAAGTTGTAAAACACAAAATATTGCTGAATTATTAGAGATAAAGGAACTTCATTCTGATAAACCAGAATGGATAATGCTATTGAAAAAAATGTGAATGGGTGAGGCTATTTCTTGGATGATGTTAATGATGATCCCCAAATTTTCTTTATCCTCCAGCTATTGCAGGTAATATCATAATCTCATCGTGATGGTTGACAATTGTATCTAAATTTTCAAGAGTTCGTATGTCTTTACCGTTTAAACCTAATACTATATATTTACTTATAGAATCCGGTGAATCAAAAATCTTTGTTTCGAAGTCCATTCCAAATTTAGAATTAAGTATTTTTAAAATCTCTTTAATTGAAGATTTGTCTTTAACTGTTAAATTTAATTCTTTAATTTTTGTAATATCTGCTAATAACGATAAAAAATATATTTTTATATCCATCATTTGGAATGTGTTAGGTTTTTTAGGAATATCAATATTATATTCAAAACATAAAAAAATTAAAAGAAATTAACTATTTTGGTTATAAATTCTCAATTATAAAAACTTAATTCTAATATCAAATAATCTTGTAGGTGCTTTTAATTAGAAAAGATAAATTACTGATTGGGCATCTTTCTACAGCTTACCATGCAAATTTCATATTAATGGGAAATAAGGATCTAAATGATGATTTTAATATGAGGATTAGATGGAAATTGTTTGGTACCGGACCATCGATGATCAAGGCATTTCAAAACAAGAAGTTAGATATTGGTTATATGGGATTACCCCCAGCTATTATAGGAATAGATAAAGGAGTTCCTATTAAATGTGTTGCTGGTGGTCATGTAGAAGGCACTATAATGGTAGCTCACAAAGAACTTAAAACAATGGATCAACTTAATAACAATCTCTCTGATGTTTTTTCTCAATTTAAGGGACATGCTGTTGGAGTTCCAAGTAAAGGATCAATCCATGATGTAATACTAAATTTCTATTTAAAAAAATTCAAACTATTAGACGATGTTGAAGTAAAACATTATAAACAAGCAGAATTTATAGCTTTAGATATGCAAAAGAGAATTTTAGAAGGAGGAGTTGGTACTCCAGCTTTAGCGGTTTTTTCTTCAACAATTTTTGATTCACATTTGATAATTCCTCCAGAATTTTTATGGAAGGATAACCCAAGCTATGGAATCTTCTTTCATGAAGATGTTATAGACAAAGAGCCCGAAATAATCTTGAAGTTTTTAAATTATAATAAAGATGCTTCTTTAATGCTTAGAAAATCTCCTGCCAAGGCAGCTAAAATAATATCAACCACTTTTGGGATTTTAACTGAAAGATATGTTTCAGAAGTCCTAAAAATTTCACCTAAATATTGTATAGCTCTTTCAGATGGATATGTAAAATCATCAATGGAATTCGTTAGTATACTTAAAGACTTAGGCTATATTAAAAATGATTTTAGAATTAATGATATTTTTGATTTTAAATTTATAGAAAAAGTGCATCCTGAAACAGAACACTATTCTAAACAGGAAACCCACTATTAATTATGAATATTTCTCTAGCTAATATCAAAATACCTTCTGAATCCCTCAGTTTATAAGATATAACCTTTAATATCTGATTATATATGATTTTTGAGAGAAATAAAATTCATATTAAATTTCTGCATAATATTCATATTTCAAGTAATTTTCCATCTTATGAAAGACAATGGATAGATTTCCAAAAGAAAGTGTGAATCATTATATATTAGAAAAACTTCACCTCACAAATGATTCTAAAGTCGATGATATACTAAAAATTACGAATGATTTATGTGGTTTGCAAGCTACAGGGACTTTTGAACCATATGTGTATCTCTTTAGCAGAAAAAAAGGATTTCGAAAGGAGGAATTAGATAAAGAATTATATAAAACAAAATCCCTCTTAAAAGTCAGAGGGATGCGCAATACCATGTTCATTGTACCTAAAATAGACGCTCCTCTTATACATAAAGCGACAAACTACCTAAAAGAAAATAGATTTGAGGGTTTTTTCAATTATTCTGATTTTATCAGAAAAGAATACGACGAATTGGAATCAAAAGTTCTTCAAGTTCTGAAAAACGAATCTTTAACCGCGGCAGAAATTAAAAAAAGGATCGATTCGGATAGAAACATATCTATAATCATATCGTTGATGTGCGATAAACTACTTTTAGTGAGAGACAAGGCTCCAAATGGATGGAAAGACAGAAGAAATACATATACTCTAATGAAAAATAATTTTCCCGATCTGAATTTTCAAGATGCAGAAGAAATTAAGGCAATTCAAAGTCTTCTTCTAAGATATATAAAGTCATATGGTCCAGTTACCGAGCAAGATATCGCGTGGTGGACAGGACTGACAAAAACTAAAGTTAAAAATGCCATAGATAGCATTCAACCTCATATTGAAAGAATTAATCTTTTTGACGAGATTCACTATATTGAGAAATCTGACTTAGAATCTTTTAAAAACATAAGTCCTCAAAAGACTCCAATCATAAATCTGCTAGCAAACTTGGATCCATACTTGATGGGATATAAGAACAGAAAACGCTTCATTCATGATGCTATTTATGATTTTGTGTTCGATCGGTCTGGAAACGCCACCACTACAATCCTATTGGATGGAATCGTGATTGGTATATGGGATTTTCAGAGTAAACCAGACCCTATCGTAAAAATCTTATTATTCGAAAGCCAAACAAAAGAAATTTTAAATGATATAAAAAAGCAAGCCAAATTAATTGGGGAATTCATTCTTGAACAAGACGTAAAGGTTCAAAAATGTAGTAATCCTGAACCTTTAACAAAAAGGAGTGCTGGAACATTCATGAGACCTCTCAAAAATTGTTAATCTTATTTAAAGATTATATATAAAGATTTAAACTTCTAAAAATGATTTCACTTGAATCATAAAAGCTTCAAAATTATCTCTCCGTATATTATGACCTGCGTTTTGCACTATTACAAGTTTTGCATCTCCGAATTCTGAAATAATGCTATTTGCCTCTTTTTTCCTCAATATACCCTTAGTTGATACTATTATTAATGTTGGGGCATTAATTTTTTGGAATGTTTCGTGCCAATCAACACTGATTTTTAGATTTTCAAAAGTAGTAATTGGGGCATTTAATGAATATTCTTTTTGACCAGCCGCCCAAGTGTCGTTATCCATATCGTCCCATTTTGGGTTCATTTTCTTGCTTGATTTCCTCAATTTCTCTTCTGTCTTCTTCCTGTTCCTCTTTATCATAAATTTAAATATCATAACAAGGAATCTTGCTTTAAATGATTTATTATTAAAAATATAAGCTGGATCTTCTAAAATTATTTTAGAGATCAATTCTGGATGGTTTGAAGCGACTAATGTTGCTATCTGTGCCCCCATTGAATGCCCCATCAGGATTGGTTTTTCGAGCGAAAGAGAGTTGATTAAATTTACGATGTCTTCCGAAATTGTTTCTAAGGAGAAATTTACTTTCTTTGCAATTGACTTTCCATGATCACGAATATCAGGTATGATGATGTCAAAATTTTTTTCCAACATGCTTGCAACCCGTGCCCAACATAAACCATTGTCAGTAAAACCATGAAGTAGAATCATCTTTGGTTTTTCTCCGCCTGTTCTATAATAATGCAGAGTTACATCATTATAATCGATAATTTCTTCCTTCCATTTTGCTAGAATTTTAATAATGGCATACTCACCTTGAAAATATTAAAAACAGCTATAAAATAAAATATAAGAAAAAAGTAAAATAAAAGAATAAAATAGTTTATTATTTATTTCCAAACTCGGTAACATCACCAAAAAGACGCCTGATCGAATCAATACGCTTCTCTTCACCGATTTGTTCGACATTCTTGAGTGAAATCGCTTCTTTGGGACATACTGCTATGCATTGGGGCTCTCTCTTACCAATTTCGGGGTCGATGAAATCTTCTTTCATGTTTTCGCACAAATCACACACCAAGGCTTTTTGGGAGACTATATGCATCGTCATCACTCCAAAATCGCATGCTCTTGCACAAAAACCGCAACCATTGCATTTATCTTCATCTACAAGGATGGAACCATCTTCAGCTTTATCTAATGCTTTTTCTGGACATGCAGTCACGCAAGGTGCATCTTCGCACTTCTGGCATGCTAAGGCAATGTTAAACACGGGTTCAATTCTAACTCGATGAATTCGCGTGTTAATTGGATTGAATTCTCCATCATGAACAAAGGAACAAACAGATTCACACGTTTCACAACCCGTACAGAGGTCTGGATCGACGATGATAAATTGGTGAATCCTTTTTTTCCGTGCTGCCATTATTTTTTACCTCCCTTTGTCGCTGCTGGTTTTAGTTTTCCAATAACAAAATCTAATCCCAATCTCTTCAACGTGTCATCAGTAGGAATTCCGGTTTCTTTATCCCAACCTCTCGCTTCATAATAGCCACTTAGAAGTGTTTGGTATCCATCTTCCTTGAGAGTTACACCTTTAGCAGGACCTTTTGTATGTGCATCCTTGAAGAACTTCTCGGGTGGGTGATCATCTGCTCGTGTCCATCCTTCTCTAATGTTGAAACACTTGGAAAGGTTTACTATTGCTTCTCCACGTTTCAGGATTGATTCTTCAGTGTGTGGAATGCCAGTAACGAGTTCATATACTTTTGCCATTTCTGCATCGTTTTCATATATGCCTCGTGTGAACTTGCAGATGATATAAGAATCGATGATGGCATACACGTCCTCAGTTTCTATAATCTTCTTTCCTCTTTCAAGAGGTTTTTCATATCCAAAGCGGTCAAAAGTCCCTTTTGCATCCAATCCATATGATCCATTACGCAAATGGCAAGCACCACGAATGGATACGCTCTCTCCGACCGCGAAGGAGGTCATGCCATGTAAATCGAACGCGGGCATTTCTAGGCCTTTGATCTGCATGCCATAATAACTTGCATTTTTGCGACCCATTTCCTCCAAACGAATTCCAGCTTGTTTGCATCCATCACCGAAAATTTTGCCTGCGAACCCGGTACCCATACAGATTTCTTCAGTAAATTTCACTAAATTAGTAGTAGATCCAAATGGAAGTTCATAACCGAGATCTTTTTTGGTAATTAATCCGACGTCATAAAGCTCGCACGCCATGCTGGCCGTTACTCCTCCACTGATTGCGTCAATCCCTAAATTATCGCATAATTCAATACACTTAAATACAGTGGGCCAATCTGAGTTACCAGTATTCGTGCCGAATGAATAACACATTTCCACATCCACAGAAGCTATCAAGTTAGGATATTCAGGATGAGTTTTTGGGACTCTTGCTATATGATCACAGGCGATGGAACATTGTGAACATGCCACTTTCTTCACGATCCAATCTTGATTAAGTGTATCTCCTGTGAATGCTCCATTATCAATTTCTTCCCAAGTTCCTTCTCGATAATTCCTGGTAGGCATCATTCCAAGTTTGTTATAACTTGTTAATCCTGATGGTGTTCCTAAATCTCGATATTTAGATGTTGCTGGTCCATTTGCTACTTTAATAAGTTTTTTTGCGGCTTTGTAAAATTCTACTGGTTGCGCTACTTTGATGCTTTGGGTGCCCCTAAAACAGATAGCTTTTAAATTCTTACTTCCCATTACAGCCCCCATCCCTGTTCGACCAGCTTGTCTGTTTCGATCATTAGTAATGCATCCCATACGGCTCATGCGTTCACCAGAAGGACCTATTGACATCACAGCTAATCTATGATCTTGAAAATCTTCCCGTATGAGTTCCTCAGTTTCGAAATTCCCTTTTCCCCAAACAGTTTTTTCACATGGCACAAGGTAGTAATCACCATCGTCTACAACCAAATAGACTGGTTCAGAAGATTTACCTTTGATAACTATCGTGTTGATGCCTGCCCTTCGAGCTTGAGCTCCAACAGAACCCGAGGAAATAGCCATTCCAAACATTCCAGTTAGCGGAGATTTAGCAAATACACCGTATTTTGAACTTGTAGGTAAAATTGTTGATGGAAAAGGACCAATTGCCCAAACAAATACATTTTCGGGACTTAAAGGATCCGCCCCGGGCTTCAATTCATCCCATAGGATTTTAGCGCCAAAACCGTACCCCCCAATCCAGTCTCGAACGAATTCATTCGATAATGTTGATTTGTCAATTTTTCCATTAGTTAAATCCACATCCAGCCTAACTTGAGAATAGCCAGTTATCGTGTCTGGTATGGGGATATCCTTAGATTTACTCATTTTTTATTAATCACTTGTTCTATCTTATTATTTTGAATTTTTTTTATTAAACAATTTATAATAGAGAACTACTATTTATTAGGTTACCTCTTAAACTAAGATTCTAATGTAATCCCAAGTTCTCTATCCTCAGCCTTTTAGAACTATTTATTTGGTTGAGGGATAATTCTTACTTTGTTTTTATTTTATTTAAATTTCGATATGATGAAAAGAGTCACTTTTAGCATAAAAATTGCTTTCTTTCTATAATCAAACTATATAAAAATGTTCTACATCTATATTTATCAACAATAAACAATTAATTTGATTTATAATGACTGAATCAAAAGGTATTGAGAGCACTAAAAAAGAACAAACTAAACTTCCAAAGGAAGTAATTGATAAAGTAAAAGAAGCAGCAAATTATTGTTATAGTTGTAATCGATGTGTTAACGTGTGTCCTCTCTCTCTCATGGGAACCTTTTTTCCCAGACAGTTAATTA
>Ga0315536_1000193_pt1 | contig 29941 bp, 28 predicted proteins | sample SalMarSW160230MG_FD_203093 | JGI IMG/M metagenome (GOLD analysis project Ga0315536, IMG submission 203093) | Salt marsh sediment microbial communities from the Plum Island Ecosystem LTER, Massachusetts, United States - Salt Marsh Sediment SW1602-30 ...
ACACGTGACAATCGGGATATTAATAAAACAATTGAACGTAATATTTCTGCCCATGGGAATATAGGGAATAGAATCAAGGAGCGTGAAGAATCGCATGCTGTACCACCAAGAGGGCCGGAAATGATAACCTCACAGGACAGGGAATACGTATCACCACTTGAAGAAGAAAAGGAACTAAAAATAAAAATTGATGTTTCGAATTGCAAAGGAGAACCTGTTTATGATCGATACCATGGCCAGTTGGTGTACCTACCCAGATATACAGAAAGAGGTGAGATCACTCCGACCAAAGGATTTCCACAAGAGCTTCTGGTTGCAAACAATCAGGTCATTCTTATTATTGTAAGACCTGTGGGTGCTTCCGCTACCTATACTCTTAAAAAAGGTATTAAGGCTAGCCAGGATCCTGTGGAAATAAAAACATGCGGCCTTGACAGGGAAGAGGTCAAAGAAGCAAAGATTCAGATTCATGGTCTGGAACTCAAAGTCAAACCAAAGAAAAAGTCTGTTTCTCCCGGTGAAAAGACTGATATAATAATTTCATTTAATGAGGTGGATACAAAAAACAAGAAATATCCTGTTTCAGGAAAGGAATTAGAAATAAAGGTTACAGGAATAGTTAACGGTGATATAGATCCATCGGGCGATGTTATAACCGACCAAAATGGGAAAGCCATATTGTTTTATGACGCCGGGGATAAAGACAAGAAAGTTGTAGTAAAGGCAAAGTTTCAGCCGAAGGATTATCCTGAATTTGTTGAGGATGAAACGGCTATTACCGTTTTACAATATGAAGGATACGTTATTATGACCTATTCTATTGATTACGACCATTCGAATGGAGATGGCCATTATCACGAGGATGCGACAGTGCGTTTAAATTTAGGCAAGGAATTGCAAAGTATACCACTTGGAGAACATCTTTTGGGGATCTGGTATCCGGTAAAATCAGGAGTATTGCTGAAAGCAAATGCTAAAGATGTTTACAGGGAAGAAATAAAAACGGGGCAGTCTTTTCATCTTCCCGATTGGTCCGAATGGGCTAGAAATTATTATATTATCATGGTTTTGGATACTAAAACAGGTAAGTTTGTTAGAGGTGGTCGATATGCACTCTCGGTAGATTTCACATGGAGTGATGGAGATGAGTCTACAATAGATGGGGCTGATGAAGATGGACTGATTAAGGGAGGGGATGGTGTTCGATTATTGACAGGTGGTTGCAGTGGCGACTCCGGTTGGAAATTTAGCTGGACAATGCACATGCGAAAGCATAATAAAAACAAATAAATTAATTTTCCCAGTATTGTTGTCATTTATTACATCCAATGAGACAGAGGAAAGCCGTGCCCTGAACCGCAGGGTGGAGCTGGTTAAAGAATAAGATAGTTGTAAGGAGGTTGGTATGAATAGAACAAATAAATATTTAATAGAATGTAAGATTTTGATACTCACTGTATTATTCATTTTCTGCTTGCAGCAGCGTGGACTTGCTCAGGTTGATCCTTGTTCAACGCCAAAAGTAGCTGTAGTCATGCAAGTTGAGGGAGTCAAAGAAGGAGAATTCTTTAAGCATTTAAACGATCAGTATCCCTCGCAGCCGAAAGGATCATGGCTTAATCAAATTCAGGAAAAGGTACTGGAAGAACTCAGAATGAACTCACCTGGTACGCAGTTCATCCGAGCCACGGGAGATGTGCCAAAGGATTGTGACTACTATTTCAAATATATCTTTTCATTAATAGGTGCAGGACAGGATATAGAAGTTGCAGGCTTGTTGCACAGTGAATATACTGCCTATTGGATGTCTTCCACACTGGCTCAAAATTCTGCATGCGGAAACCAAAACTATATACTTAATGTAGAAATTACACGTGACAATCGGGATATTAATAAAACAATTGAACGTAATATTTCTGCCCATGGGAATATAGGGAATAGAATCAAGGAGCGTGAAGAATCGCATGCTGTACCACCAAGAGGGCCGGAAATGATAACCTCACAGGACAGGGAATACGTATCACCACTTGAAGAAGAAAAGGAACTAAAAATAAAAATTGATGTTTCGAATTGCAAAGGAGAACCTGTTTATGATCGATACCATGGCCAGTTGGTGTACCTACCCAGATATACAGAAAGAGGTGAGATCACTCCGACCAAAGGATTTCCACAAGAGCTTCTGGTTGCAAACAATCAGGTCATTCTTATTATTGTAAGACCTGTGGGTGCTTCCGCTACCTATACTCTTAAAAAAGGTATTAAGGCTAGCCAGGATCCTGTGGAAATAAAAACATGCGGCCTTGACAGGGAAGAGGTCAAAGAAGCAAAGATTCAGATTCATGGTCTGGAACTCAAAGTCAAACCAAAGAAAAAGTCTGTTTCTCCCGGTGAAAAGACTGATATAATAATTTCATTTAATGAGGTGGATACGAAAAACAAGAAGTATCCTGTTCCAGGAAAGGAATTAGAAATAAAGGTTACAGGAATAGTAGACGGCAATATATCTTCTAAAGGTAATTATATTACTGATGAACATGGGGATGTAGTGCTTACATACAAAGCAGGAGATAATGATAAAAGAATAAAAATTACCGCTAAATATCAACCAAAAGATTATCCTGAATTTGTTCAGGGTGAATCGACTATTACAGTTGCACATTATGAAAGCCAGGCAACAGTTACTATAACTGAGAAGGGTAAATTTACTACTGAAGACGGTATCGAAACTACAATTGCAACGCTAAATGCTGTGCTGAAGTTTACTCATACAGAGGTTGATGACGATCTGGAATTTGTCGAGTGTTATGATTTGGTATCATGGAATGTAAGCAATGCTTTTGCAACTATAACTGTAAAAGACAAGCAAGGGACACATAATTATGAGACACATAAAGTGAAAAAAGAGGAATTGGAAGACGAGGAGAAGACTGACCAATTACTTATATTTTTTGGTAAGAATGGAAAAGCAAAGAGTATAGAGCCTCCAAATTTAATGTATTGGTTCATTTTTGATGATTTTAATGGTATGAGGCTTGATCCGCCTGTGGATCCTAACAATTATGTAGATGTAAAAGACGGGGATGGAATTAATAAAATATTGGGTGGGGGAACTGGTGTGGTCGGAGGTTTAGAATACACAGTAAAATGGGAAATTAAGAGATATAGAAAGAAACAGGTAGAATAGGTTGAGTTTCCGGATGAGCAAAAAACTCTGACGATCCTGCTTAGCAGGATGTCAGGGCAGGCGTGACAACAGTGCCAGCCGTCTTCGTCGGCCATAGGGCGACTACGACGCCCGAAGGCCGAAGCCTTCTTTGACCACCGAAACTTTAGCGAAGGTGATGGCGAAGGTGTAAAAGCCTAATGACAACCAATGACGCGCGAAGCGCTAATGACTATGAATGACGGCCGAAGGCCAAATTACAATGAATTACCCGCCTCCGCTGACGCTACGGACGGGCAAAGCGTAAAGCGAATTACGTCCAAATGATTTACTACTGACCGTTATTGTCCATGATGGCAGTTGTAATTTATTACTACCCCCCAATTGGACATACTCTGATACATAATCCGCAAATACGTTCTTCAACATTAAGTTTTTGTTTTGCTAACTCTTTACATTTTTCTCTGCATTTGAAAGCATCAAAGAATTTATCTCTGTGAATAGTGATATCCCATTGTAAGCCAGTAGCCGCTTTTGCAGGACATTCTAATACGCAAATATTACAGTTACCGCATTTACTTTTTACTACTGGTTTTACATTACAGCCGGGATCTTGTTTTAAGAGTATAGTCACTAATCTTAACCTTGGTCCAAATTCTTTTGTAATCAGTAAATCAGTTTTCCCAATCCAGCCCAGACCGGCTCTTGTAGCCACCATTTTGTGAGAAATATCGTAGCTTAAAGATTTCGAGTATTTTTCATATTGTTTCGATCCAACTTCAATCGTTGGGACAATAGGTAAAGAATAAATATTGTTACTTAAAAGATCCTTTTGAATTTCTTTTGTTATTTCTGCAAGTTGCTTATTAACACTGTTATAGTGATTGAAATACTCAATTGTTGGCCCATCTGTCAGGTTATTAATTATCTTGTCGTCAAGCCTTTTGCCAATGGAAATACCATATCTATAATCGGAATATTTACCTGGTAATAAACCTTGCAGATTTGCAAAACCGTAAACGTAATCTTGTTTTGGAACAAGATGATTCTCAATTATGTCCCTTATCATACATGATGTTTTTTATAGCTGCTGACATGTGTTTTCTAAAATTTGTGCTAACTAATCCATGCTACCTTTTGTTCCGGATTATGGCTTTGTCCGATGATGTTCCTGTACAAATCCGGTCGTCGTGCCTTAAGATACCTGTATCCGCCTGCTTTGACAAGTTTTTCAGGTGTAATTGCCGCAGTTGCAAAACTGTTCTCAAAGGTACGGCATTCAGTAAGTATATCTCCAAAAGGATCAATAATCATGGAACAGCCGTTCCTTACCTGGTCATCATCCATTCCTACCGGGTTTGAGAAAATTGCATATATCCCGTTATCATAAGCCCGTGACGGAAGCCATTTCATTAACCATTGACGTCCTTTCATGCCATCAAATTCAAGCCGTAAAGAAGCAGGATCAGTTTCGCGGTTTTTCCAGAGATCAGGATTCACTAAGCCTGCACCGGGCCGGGGAGAAGGTGTACACATTGTTACATGTGGCATAAAAATAATATTTGCCCCCAGGAGAGTCATCGCCCTCACATTTTCGATGATGTTATTGTCATAACAAATCAGGATGCCACATTTCCAGCCATTTATTTCAAAAACACAATAGTCCTCACCAGGTGTTAAATAAGGATTTATAAAGGGATGTAATTTCCTTGCTTTGGCAATAAGGCCATTTTTATCGACACATACATAGGTATTATATAGCTTGTCATCCTGATCCTTTTCAAAAAGTCCGGATAGTATTATTATGTTATTCTGCTTGGCAATGTCAACGAGCGTTGCGGTGCTTTTTCCATCAGGAATAAACTCCGCCAAATCAAGCATCTGTTCTTTTGTAAGATGCCTTGCAAATGTATAGCCAGTTATGGAACACTCGTGAAAGGCTATGGCAACAGTCCCTTCATCTGATGCTTTTTCCGAAAGCTGAGAAATAACGGATAAGTTATAATCCTTATCAGCGTTTTTATGCTCAAATTGCGCTGTAGATACCAGTATCTTATCCATAATAATTCTTTGTTAAGTTCAAACCATAACCTGGTCTAAAGATAACAGGATAATCGAAATTGTTTAATAACTTTTTTAAACTTACCCGGAAAAGAGAGCGGCGTGCGGTACGCGGCTTGCGGTATGCGGTACGGGATTCATCTGCTCACCGCTTCTCCCCCTCTCCCCCTCTCCCCCTCTCCCCCTCATTCTTCTGCGCCTTTGCGCCCTTAGATATCTGAAATAACAGAAAAAGTGTAACTATAAACTCCGGATATCGTAAAAGCATTTAATGTGAATGTCATTATATTTTATCGTGTGAATAAAAAATCATGAAGTATGATAAGGTTTATCATATCCCTGCTGATAATACTGGTGCTTGTGCCTTTCCTTTCCGGGTGCGCATCTTCGAAAAAGAACACTACTGAACTGAGGGGACTGATGCTCCTGGAGAATACACAGCTCGGAAGGAACAGGTCATACTACTCCAGGTACGGTGCAAAGAAGCTTGTTAATAAACACCAGAAATTCCACAGGAAGATAAAGAAGAAGGCATTGCGTAACCTGCACTGACTCACGGCGGTCGGTATGTGATGTGGGTTGCGGGGAGCGGGGAGCGGGGTGTGAGGTGTGAAAGAAGAATTATTGCGAAGCAGGAACTGATTCCTTCACTTTTTCTGCGAGTGCCTGACGGATCATCTTCCTCAGTTCCAGTTGTTTGTTTTCAACCGCATGCCTCGAAGACGGCCGGAAATATTCTGCATAACGGCACTTGGCCAGCTTATAGGATAAGTTATCCTCATTGCCTTTAACATCAACTCCGAGTTTTATAGGCAACGGACAATCAACCACAGAAATATGGTAATCGAAAGTCATGTCAAAATTATGGCGGCCTGCTATAACTGCCTTGTATTTATCCATAACAATCAGGAAAGGATAAACATCAATTTCGTTACGGAATATGGTGAATTCGGCCGACAGAGAATCAACCTTGTTCTGGGTTTTTTTATTGAACCTGAGCGTTTTGGCAATCTCACTGAAAGTCTGACCGTCCATTAGAACCAGATTATTCCCTTTAATTGACGCAGCGCCACGCAAAGTCGATTTTTTGATATTATACAAAGAATCGAGGTATGTCTCAGCAGCAATATGAAATTCTCCCCTCCCGCCGAATGATCTCAGCATAGGCATCAGAGAATCAATATCAGGGATCATGGTCAGCAATTCACTGATCTCAACATCCATCAAATGATAATCAATTCCGAGATACAGGTGATTTTTGCGGGGTGTACGATACATAGCCGTTAACTGCATTCTTGCTGCCGGTGTATTGAATGTAAGTCCGTCGAGAAGAAGGATGCCATCGTCAACCTGCACGACACCTTTAATATTTGTAGCTGTGTCAACGCCTATTGTAGCCAGTTTGACATTTGCATTAAGAATCACATTAATTCTCTTTGGCACCATGTAGGGACCGGAAATTACAGTATCAACCGTTGTGTTTTCTTGCTTATTTACACTTGTTGAATCATAAGTGCCTATTCCGCTTGTCAGAGCCATTAACTGGGCAACGTCGGTTTTATTCGATACAAAATTGAATTTACCCCTCAAAATTGAATCTCCTCTGAAATATGACAAAACGTTATTTAAATTACCTGTAAGCTGAAAATCAGAAAGGCCAATCTTCATGCTGCTTTCCTTAATGTTGAACGTCTCAGGGTCGATATCCATTTTTACGGATGGGATCTCGACCGGATTTGTAAGTTCTGACATGGTAACCAGGCCCTGGTTAATATCAACATAACCTTTTACGAGCCATTGCAGGAATATATCTTTCTGTGTATTGTCATTCGATATGTCGAGGTCGGTGCTGATTTTATTAACAATTGCAGTGTTTTTACCCATGGCTGTTTTCAGCTCACCGCTGTTATACGATAAAATTATATGCGGCTGATCAGAGTTATCTGGTCTGGGAGATACCGACACTTTTCCATGTGGTGAGGCAATGGCGATGGTCATGTCATCCATTCCGGCCGTCATCGAATCAATGCTGAAGCTGCAGATAAGATCAGGTATCCTGGTAGTATCTCTGATGTCTGATGTTTCGAGGATGAGTGACGATTTTTTTAGAGATGCATTATAGCTTGCAAGTTTCCCTGCCACAATATTGTCCGAAATTATTGATGCAAAAACAAAACCGGTGTTTTTCGACAAAGGTTTATTGTTAGGCAATGCAAAATCGATCTTTGATTTGTCAGTTTTAAGTGATATGCTATCATATTTAACATCAAAATCCGACAGAGTAACGAAACCAGACAGTTTCATCTTTTCAAATTGCATCTTCTCAACCTGACTCATCGTAAAACGCGACTTAACCTGTCCCGATGCTTTTCCCCTGAGAGTAGTCTTCATACTCTGCGGGATCATACTGTTAAACTCATCCAGTGTTAATTCTGCATTAGTTGTGAGATTGCATGAAATATCCTTAAACAGATGAGTGACCATACCCCCGGTCCTCAAGGTTGATTGAGGTGTTCTTGCAGTGAACCGGTTAATGCGGACAAATGAAAGTGAGTCGCTGTTCAGATCGGTATATATCGTTAAATCACCATCAATATCATGAAGTGGTAACGGAAAAGCGGAATACTTCATTGTCCCTTTTTCAAACAATATATGCATATCCATAAGCGGCATATGTGAATCATTATATACGCCTGTGATACTCCCATCCGACGACAACAATCCGTCAACATTCATACCATTGAAATATGACTTATATGAAGGCGGCACAAGTGCCAGGATATTTTTAACCGGCCATGATGCAAGTTTATAGGTCAGGTCGGTAGTAATGTTTTTACTTACAGTGTCATTTTCAATTGTCCCGTTAAGGAACAATTCCATATCGTTTATTGAAGCCGTGGCGTTTTTGAGTCTTATAAACTGGCGTGAAGTGATAACATCTACGGGAAAAACAAACTGTACTGATGCCTGATCAAGGTATTTTTCTCCGCCATATTCAAGGGATATCTGTGAAGAACTTACCTTAATATTACCGCTTATAATATCGTGTATAACTGTTCCGTTAATCTTTGCATCCAGGTCACGTATTTCAGAGTTAACCTTTTCTTTGGTATATTCAATCGATATCATTGAAGTGCTGACGTTAACATTCCCGCTAATACTATCGCTGGAAACCTGTCCCTTAATTTCTGCGCTCAGGTTATGGATCAGAGTGTTAAGCTTCAACGACAGATCATTATAATGAAGGCTGACATCCTTCAGTTCAACATTCCTTATGTCAATGAAAGGTAATTCGGTTTCTGACACTGCAGCCGGAGCTGGATTTGTATCCTGCGGCATGATGTTATAGTTAGTATTTCCGAGGCTGTCTGAATAAACATTAAAAGATCCGCTGTTCATCTTCAACCCGATAAGGATTATATCTTTCCTTTTCAAGTATGCTTTTGCATCAACTACTCCAACGAGCTCCTTCACCCTGACCAGGGTATCAGACATGGAACCCGTTACAGGGTTGATCAATGTAAAATCCCTGACCTTCAATCCAAAGTTCGGGAATGTGCTGAAAAATGTTAATTCCACTGAGCCTATCTCCGACTTGCAGGTGATATATCTGGCAACCTGTTTGCGAACAATCGGAGTGATCCTGTCAGGAGTAAAGACAATCCAGAGCAAAACACTGATTGTAACGATTAACACTCCCAGCAATGAAAGAAGAGAAATAAAAAAAATCTTTATGAATTTTTTCATAGAAATTCAATCCAATATTAACAAACTATGGCAGCGGCAATATTTTATTTGCCCACTTTGGTAAAGGAGAAGCTTACCCCAAAATCATCATGATATTTCAATGAAGTTTCAGTTAATTCCGTAACTGTATATATCTTTGGAACAGAACCACCGATCTCAAGAATATGTATCTGGGTCAGTAAATCCTTTACCAGTGTCCAGGTAAATGCCTGAGCTTCCGCTTCAGTAACATTATCGGCTGTATCCCAGGTACCACCTGTGCCGTCAGCAAGATATTTATAGAATAAAGTTCCTGACTGCCATTTTCCGGTCAGCAGGGTTTGATCGAAAGTTTCCTCTTCCTTTGTACATGAAACAGCAAGATAAGTAATCACAGCTAGCATCGTGAAATAACGGAGACTCTTTTTCATCATTACAGCGGATTTAAAAATAAATTGATTAGTAATCATTCAATAAAGTAGTCAGAACTTCCAATCCTGATTTTTGCGGTCAGATTTCAGGCGAATATAATAAAAAGCCGCCAAATAAAAAATTTGACCGCGTGACGGGGATAAGTCTATAAAAGGGCATACGAATCACTACACCCTGGAAGAATGGCGCAACGTGCCCTTTAACCGTTGTGCCATCTTTTATCCGTTTATTTATTTCTTCAATAACCGGTCGGACTTCTGTATGCCGATGACCTCCTTCCAGACGATGCACTGCAATGTTATATTTTGTAAACTGCTTCTTCTCAAATCTTTTTTCATTTTTCCCCCAGAACACAATTATCTTTTTATTGTCGATCTTCATTATTTCTTTCAGCACATTGTAAGGCCAGCGCCTGAAGGTAAGACCCAGCTGGTCAAGAAAATGGATTTCGAAATCTGAGTTGTCAGACGGGGAAATCAATACTATAAATTCCACTTTGTCTTTCCATTCATCACTCATTAAATTGTAAAGAAAGGGTACCACTTCAGATCCGAATGAATAACCTGCAAAAATAAATTTTCGGCGATCATACTTTTTTAAATCCAAAGCTATATAAGGCAAAATACTGTCGAGAGTCTGTTGAGGTGTTTTTCGCTGGCGAAAAAACTTGTATGAATTTATACACAATAATGGCATATTATCTGCACATAAACTGTCGGTTAATTTTGCACCAAAAGAGCTCCTGCCTGAATCGCCCGTAAAAAAAACTATAAGGGGTTTATTGCCGGAATTATTGCACTCCGGTTGTATTATATAATTCGATTGCGCCTGTGCATTGGAATAAAGTATAATCAGAATAAAAAACAGATACTTTCTTGACATGTTAATGTTTCTATGAATAATTAAAGTCAATTTTAAATCATTCAATATAACATGCAATTTAGTCAGAAGTTTGAATTATCTGAGATGAATTATTCAACATCACCTATCATCTATAATACATAATACATTTCACATTTCGCCCCTTCTACTCATATTTGAGAATATCAACCGGATTTGAATTGGCAGCTTTAAGTGTTTGAGAAAAAACCGTCAGTATGCCTGTTATAAACACAATTAGAATGCCCGCTAAGATGGTTCCAGTTCCGAATGGAACATGGAAAGCAAGGAACTTAAGCCAGGTTGAATTTAATAAATACGCTATAGGAGAAGCTATGACAGCTGCTATCAGAATCATGATAATAAACGTTCGTCCGACCCGGAGTGCAACACTTTTTGATTGTGAGCCAAAAACTTTTCTTACACCGATCTCTTTTAGTTTTGTCTGGATGCTATATGTTGCCATACCAAAAAGTCCCAGACATGCTATTATAACTGCCAGTATAGTTGTAAGACCAACTGTGTACAAAACATCTCCGAATATGCCATAATAATCCTTTATCGCATATTCAAGAAATGAACCCTGCAGATCGTGATAAGGATCAATTGATGTCCAGGCAGCTTTAAATTTAGCTATGGAGGCCTCCCTGTCATTTGTGTTTACCCTGAGAACTGCAAGTCCGTACTGCTCCGGATTCATCCTGATAATTAGCGGTTTAATCGGCAGAAACAGCGCAACATATTTATAATTATCAACAACTCCGATGACCCTGACAGGTATAGTATCAAATATCAATATGTCTTGTCCGACTGCATCCTGAAGAGATTTAAACTTAAAATACTCCGCTGCTTTTCTGTTAATAATTACTAAATGGGTATTCGGGACAGGATCTTTTGGAAAATCTTCACCGGCAATAGTCTTTATTCCCATTGTACTAAGGTAGTAAGGATCTACTGAAAAATAAGCGGCATCGTATGACTCATCTTCAGGTCTGATCTTTATGCCTGTGCCCCAGAAATTGCCAAGACCAGGTACATGAGATTCTGCAGAGATTGAGGTAACTTCCGGTAACTGGCTGAATTGATCCTTAACCTTTGAAAACTTCTGCCCATTAAGATTTATATTATATACAACATCCTTGTCAAAACCCAGTTCACTGTTTAACATAAAACTCATCTGCCTGTATAACAGGATAATTGAAATTATAAAGACAATGGAGAAAGTGTACTGGGCTACAAGAAGTATCTTTCTGAATGAAACTCTTTTTAAATGCCTGATATTTGAAGAGGCTTTAAATATTTTCACTGGATTCATAGATGACACATAAATTGCAGGAATCAGACCGGCCAGCAGTCCTGTTGTAATGGCGAAAAGGAGGTATGCTGAGTAGCTGGAAAGATCCTGATGCGGATCAATCTTAAGAAGTGTCATAAACCTCATCCCTGAAAATGAAGGAACAAGTAATTGAAGCATTATAAAGGCAAAAACAAGTGAGATTAATGCAATTATCACTGCTTCAGTAAGAATCTGTGAAACCAGCTGACCCTTGGACGCTCCAAATGATTTTCGTATTCCATATTCTTTTGCTCTTATTAGAGAACGGGCTATAGAAAGGCTTGTATAATTGAAAGCTGCCGAAAGCATAATGACAATTGCGAGCCCTGCGAAGAAAATTACAAATGCCTTGGGAAGGAAAGTTCCGATTTCATTCGCCAGTAAAGGTCCCGGAACAATTTTGGAAATTGGAGTACTATAAAAAGAGATATTTACTTTTCCATTCTCAGGGTATTTTAGTCTACCGATTTTTACCAGGGCAGTGTCAAGGTCACTCTGACGTGCATTTTTTTTAAGTAATACATATACATAGTTTGAACCAAATTCTTCCCAGTTATCAGTAATGTTATCCATCTTCTTCTCCTTTTCCATGGCAAGGAGTGTTCCGGCTGATATCAATGCTTCAAACTGCAGATGGGATTTTTGGTTTGTTTTTAAAAGGACACCGGTCACTTTCAAATTACCATATCTCTCGAAAACTATTGTCTTTCCAATTGGGTCATTATCGCCAAAAAATTTGTTAGCCACCTCCTCTGTTAAAATTATTGAATAGGGCTCATCAAGAGGTTTTGATGCCAGACTGTTCTTTAGTTTAAAATCAAAGAGATCGAAAAATGAAGGAGTCACAAAGAAACCTGAAACCTGGAACCTTTTTTCATTAAATATACCTTCGCCGCCAAACTGATTATTAATTGCAACAGTCTCTTCAATGAAGGGATAATTGTCTTTTAACTCCTTTGCCAGGGGCCACGTTGTGGATGCAAATTTTGTCAGGGCTATTTTACTTAAATTATCTTTCGATTGAATTCTGTATATGCGGTCACGTTGCTTATGAAAGTTATCGTACGACAGTTGATCCTGAACTACTAAAATAATAAGCATACATACTGCCATACTTACTGACAGGCCAAAAATATTGATAATGGAGAAACTCCTTTGTTTAAATATATTTCTGAAAGCTGTTTGAAAGTAACTTTTTATCATAGAAATAAGGTTATTTCATTCTTAATTCGAATCCTAACAGTTTTTGCTTACCCTTTGACGATGAAAACCGGTTATGGTTACATCCCTTCAACTTTTAACACCAGGAATAAAGACAGACTTATTCACATAATTTTTACCTGGAAAAATAATGGTCAGACATTTATGTAGTGCCTTATCACGGCGCTCATATAATTTGAAAGTGCCGGCAGCCGTTTATTGATTCAGCTATTTTTAAGAATCCTTTTTGGTATAAAGAAGTCTTCCCTTTTAAGGTTGCATTTTTTTGCAATGTATTTGCAATAGTCCAGCCGTCCGGCTTTCTGATCGCGAGTATCGGAACCAAAGGTAAACTTCAGACCCTGTGCCTTTGCCATGTTAATAAATTCCTCATGTGGCGTGTGCGACATGTCGTTTATCTCGATAGCAATATTTTTTTTCTTTGCAGCTGAAATAATTTGCTGCATGCGTTCCTTTGTCCAGAAGGTATAGTAATCGCGGGCTATACAGACCGGCAGAAAGAGCGGCCAGCCAAATATTGTGAGAGGTTCGTTGTTGGTCAGGACCTCGAGGTTATGAGCCATGTAAATCTCCATGAACTTATTCGGATCATCCACATAGGTATCAAAATTCCAGATACGCAGGGTCTCCCCATATTTGTTTCCATTTGGAACAGTCTGGGAGTCCATAAGCACATAGTCAAGTTGAGATATGACTTCAGGCGAAAAGTTTTTGGACCAACCCGGACTCATAGGTTGCAAACCCATGTAAACAGGATACGGGCGAAGGGATTCAATATAACGCTTCAGGCTGGCATCATCGTTAACACCATATCCGGGATTAACCATAATACCAAATTGAACTCCTGTTCTTTTAGCAATGTCCATGACGTCCTTAATCGTAAAATTGTTGGTCAGGTGAACATGCAGATCCATCATGGGAAAACCATCTTCACCAAAAGCATTATTAATCCCAAAAAGTGGTGACATAGCCATCGCCCCGCCTGCCAGGGCAGCATTCTTAATGAAAATTCGACGTTTCATCTTATTGATTTTTTAGTTGATTAGATAAATATAAACAAAATGCCGGGATATTTCCAATCCTTTTATCAGGTAAAGCTGCGGGCGGTACGAGGTTAGGGATGTGAAGGTACGACTGTGCGATTCTCGCCTCTTCTTACCACTCTTGATCTGTCATCAAACACCAATATTAGTTACCAGAAAATGGACTACTATAAAATTGATCTTGATCTGTCGCAGATGCCATCTCTTGAAAAAGTGTGCGTGTGGGTATTACCATTTCCACCAATCAATATGACTGTAGATCTGACAGGAAGTCCGAATGCGTACTTTTCTATGGATTGTGGTAAATAATGTACCGGACGTATCGTAATAATTCCCCTCCCTTGAGGGTCCCGATAACTATCGGTAAGGAGTGGGTAATTTTGAAGACGCTGGACGCTGGGCACCAGCCTTCGCCATCACCTTCGCTAAAGCTTCGGTTGACAGAGCTGGGCACTGGACACTAGACGCTAAACGCCCGGCTTAAGAATTCCTGCTAAACCGAAACCTTACTCTTCAGATAAGGAATTATTACATCGTTTTTATAATCATTCGTGCCATCATAGGTTATTGTTACAACCGGCACTCCCGTTATACTGGTTATTTCGCTGGTCATAGCCTCAGTAACCAGTGAGGGGCAGCAAAATGCAGGGTTTGCCTGGACAAAAAGTGATATACCAGGGTAATTTTCCATGAAATAGAATATTTTTAGAATATTTTCATAAGATTCCCCTGAATGATAGGGATTTATGTTGAACCTGACAAGATACTTTTCCAGTTTTTTGGGATTAATAATTTTCTGCGGTCCCAGATATTTTTCGAAATACCTGTAATATTTATCGTCAAACAATTTCAGACACGAACTGATAACTCTTTGCTGTGCTGCAGTAATATACTCTCCCCTGTAAAGAGTCAGGCGTATCACATTTTCGAGTGACATTTTTACCAGGTCAGTATAGGGGGCAGTTATCACTTCACCCCCAGATTCCTCAATAGCATGGCTCAAATCCTGGTTCATAATGTCATTGTCACATATATAGAAATCTCCAAACAAAGCAACTTTTGGTCTGTTCCCATCCAGGCGTGGGATACTGTCAAACCTGCAAATAACTTCAGAAACAGCTTTTTCCATTGATTTTTTGCCAAGAAATGCCCCTTCAAGGATGCCGACAGTTTCCTGTAGCACCTGATCTGTATCACCTTTATTTATTTCATAGGGCCTTATCCTGTATCCTACCATCCGTATTAAGCCACCAAACATATAAGCGAAATATGCATAATAACAGGCGCTTAACGAAATCTCAAGATGTGTGAGCAAACCGCTGTAAACATGTGCTTTCTCCATACCGTGACCCCAGTTTTCGAAAAGACTTTTAATATATTCGGGATAGAGCCTGAGATTACATGACAGCTTTGATTCAATTGCCCATAGCATGGCATTCTCGGGTTCTATTTTTTGCTCTGTGACGTAATCGATAAATTCCTGGGCAATAATATTTATCGGAAGGCATTGTCCCGAATTATGTGCCATGCTCTTTTTTATTATCAAATCGCTCGATTTCATTAAGCGGGCATCAATGCCAAGTCTTTTCAGATTAGCTACCAGGAGTGGTGATACAACAGGGTCCCACTTCGGGAACAACAATATCTTTCCGGCAATGTTTTTTGATACCTGTGGCATGATCAGGTTTGCTTCAACTTTTGGCTTTTCCTCGCTGATTGATGCATGATTCTTAAATGACCGTATGGCGGCTTCAATACGTGTTTCATATCCCATATTTGAATCATGTTCATCAATCTGAAGAATGAGATATGGTTTATGGCAACTGTTGAATATCTTCCTGAAATATTCTATGATGAATGAATCGGGGGCACATTTAAAAGCCGTGATCAATACAGGATAGAGATTCTTTGTTTCGGCTACTATTTTTGCAACTTCAAGGATTTTAGAAACAAAATACCAGGGAACTTTTTTTAATAAAATTGTGATGTCTTCCTGGTCAATATCATCCGAAGAAATCATATCCTGATAGAAGGATTTAATACCAAGGCTGTTAAAAATATCCGGAATCCCTTTATTAAGAGTCTTTGAAAGTACTATATATGGCCTTCCCAGTAATACAACAGAGATCTCTTTTTCCGGATTAAATTGCTTTTTAAAAACATCTCCAAGCTGTTTCTTCTGACTGGAATAGAAAGATAAAGCTTCATTAAAAGCATTGAATACGGCAAAATAACTGAGGCCATTTTTTAATAATGGCTTCAGGCATTGCAGGAGCTTCTGCGACACATGATATTTCCCTTTCGGGAAGCTTAATAATGGTGATATGCATTTATTCTGAATATCATTAATCTTAAGGGTATAAACCAGCGATGCACTGAATTGAGTAAAGTAACAATAATGGCCCTTATTTTCTTTGGCACTTTCCCGCTCCTGCAGCAACACAGGTAAAAAAATATAATCCACTTTATCGGAAAGATAAACCACATGACCAAAAACAGAGTTTACGGGAGAACAGAACTCAGCCCCGGCCAGGCATTTGCCGGTTTTCACGGAATCATAATAATCTTCGCTTGTTACTACTCTGATTGAAAGGTTATTAAAGAACCTTTTCCAGAGAGGTAATTCCTCGAAGAGATGAAGAGAGGCGGGTATTCCGATAGTAATATTACTGTTGCAGGCAGTTGTCGGTTTAAATGAGAATATCTTTTTCCTGTTTTTCAGCAGATCAAAATCTGTCTTGTTCCCTGAAGTGAAACGCTGAGTCTCGTAATCGCGTCCGCACATAAACCCGTATGCAACCTTTTCCCCTGAAACAGTTGCCAGGCTGATGCAGCAATTATTTGTGCAAAGGTTACAGGTATCGGTATCAACAGGTATCTCTTCGTTGTATAAATCAATTCCCCTGAAGCCGGTTCTGAGTATATTCCCTTCCTTAAGCATCAGTGCAGTACCGAGAGCACCGGTAAGGTGACAATATTCCGATACATATATCGGTTTTTTTAATCGTTGTTCAAAAGCCGCAACCAGTGATTTATTTTTTGCAGTTGCGCCCTGAAAACAGATATAATCTCCTATGGATGCCTCGGTAGCGACCTTTTGCAGATAGTTCTCCGCAACAGAGTGCAATGCTGTTGCAAGAATTTCGTTAACTGAATAACCATTAGTCAGCAGTTGACTGAGATCCCTTTCCATAAATACAGCGCATCGGTTGCTGGCCAGAGGTGCATCGATATTTTCAGACATTTTTGCATATTCAGATACTGAGCAACCCAGCTTCTCGGCCTGTTCCTGCAAGAAACTTCCAGTACCTGCGGCACAAACACTATTCATCTGTGAAAAGGTCACATTCCCATTATGCATCAATGTAAACTTGGCATCCTGTCCGCCTATTTCAATTATTGTATCTGTAAGTGGATTAAGCTCATAAGCTGCCCTTGCATGCGAGGTGATCTCATCTATAATTAAGTCGGTGTTCAGAATTTTCCCAATAAATTTTCTGCCTGAACCGGTTGTTCCTGTTCCCTTAACAGTAAACTCAATTTCCTTTTGCCTGGTAATATCTTCAATGGCTTCAAGAATCGATTTGACTGCCGATAACGGCTTCCCTACAGTGTATGTGTATAAGCCTGCAACCGGCTTTTTTATTTCATCTATTAAAATAGCTTTGGTACTTGTTGAGCCTATATCTATGCCAATATATACATCATAGTTATTGCCGGGAATTAACTCAGAGTAAATATCAACCTCCACTTTCGCAGGATGCTTTGAAATTTCAGGTATAAACAGGTAGGATGCTTCAGTTGAGAATTCGGGATATTCACTTAAGCTCAATGACAAGGGTTTATGAAAATATTGTTTTTCCGTGTCTGAATGCACCATAATATCTTCAAAAGACCTTATGTTTAACGGAACGACACCGCTTTTTTCTTTAAGAAGCAGAAGTCCTGCACCAACCGCCCCAAAAAGATGAGAATCTTCGTGATACAAAAATGTGGTATTCAATTGCTTTTCTAAATATTCTCTAACAGCTAAATTCCTTGAAACGCCACCTGTCATAAGGAGGGGCAGGAAAGGCGGTTCTATGTTAAAAACGGTGTTTATTATATTCCCGGCCAGCCCTTTGCACAGACTGTCACAGATTGCGTTTACAGAATAACCTCTTTGCTGGGCATGTATAATATCAGTTTTGGAAAATACTGCACAACGCGAAGCTATGTCAGGAACTTCTTCTTTATTTTTCATAGCCAGGTCACAAAGTTCCCTGATACCTGAAAGGTTTAACCTTAAAGCCTGCTGATCGAGAAAGCTTCCTGTTCCAGCGGCACAGGATGAATTTACTTTGGAGGATTGATAATTACCCCTGGTGTCAAACCTGATAAGCATGAATTTCTCTGCTCCGATGTGCAACACCGATGCAGCATTAGGACAGTAATGTCGTGCGGCTGCCATTATAGCTACCTGGGCATTATAATACAGAATAAGTTTCTTATTTAAACAAACTGATGATGAAGTGCAGGCAATAGCATATACCTGTGCCAGATCAAAAATTTTACCTGCCTCCGAAAAAGCATGGCGGATATTACCTTTATGAAATTGACTGAACCGACAGAAAATATTGCCTTCAGTATCGAGTTGAACTATATTAAGTGATACAGACCCGATGTCAATGCCGAGAATTGAATTCCGGGCTGCAGAGACTTTAGCCATAATTTTAACTTATTGTATTTACAGTTTGTCACATCAGATACAATAACTAAAGATAAGATTTAAATTCAGTTATCTGGTAAATCGCAAATTAATAAGTTGCTTATTGTGGGGTGCGGCGCGCGGGGTGCGGCGCGCGGTGCACTGGGTGCTGGGTACCAGTTGCCTGGTGCTGGGTCCTGTTTACTGATTTCTGATTACTGATTACTGATTACTGATTACTGATGACTGATGACTGATGACTGACAAGGTCGAGATTTTAGAAAACCTGGATTAAACTGTCAGGATCTTTCCCCCGGATTTAATATAATCTGTTAAAGGTTTCCCCATATATCTTACATTAATTCCAAGTTCTGTAAGTTTTTCGGTAACTCCGATTTCATCGCAACAGGCTTTGCATGCTTCTATATGTACTCCCTTATTGATCATATCAACAACTTTGGCCTGTACCTCCGCATCATTACCCACTAACCTGGCCGATGCTCCCCAAATTATAAGATTGACCTCCTGCCACCATTCGTGTGTTTTTGAATTAACGGCATACATTGCCAGCATAGTGAATACAGTATCTTTATTATCAGTTGTCCAGAGAATATTTAATTTATCCATAATCTGTTTATTTTTTAATTTTCTGTTGAAATATAGTAGCCCCTATCTCTGAGTGCTTTTGCAGAGGTATTTAATTTATTTTGTTTTACCATGATATAATCAGTATCATATGTCGATATTGTGAAAATTGGAACCCTTTTTACTTTGAGAATATTTGATATATCAGCAATTACTCCAACCAGGGATAGATCCAAAGGTCCGATAATTTTCAGGATCCGCCAGTTTTTGCTACAGGTTATTTCTCCTGTAACTAAATCGGTCTGAACTGCAATCACTGACAGCTCATCATTCGTCCTGGTTATTGAGTAAAAATCAGATAAATAAACCCAGCCGGGCAAAACACAGTCATTCTTAAATTTATAAATGGCATACTTATTTTTTAAAATTGTCAGATTCATAGTATTGTGCATGGTGTTGAGGTTCGACGGTTCGACGGTTCGACGGTTCGATGGTTCGACAGTTTGATGGTTGTTACTGTTTTTGACAGATAATAATGAATTCTTTCGAGTCCTTTTTCAGTTCACTCCCTTTGTAATCACCATAGATCTTATATTTCTCAAATTTTGTCCGTTGGAGTAAATGCTCCAATTCATATCTGAAAAAGAATCTTAAAGGTAATATCCAGTCATCGTGCTTTAACTCATTATTCTCTTCCCATTCCAGGTGAAAATTCACCGTTATTGTCTGGTTAATCAAATCCGGTGTGGATGAAACAAATCGTCTTATTTTTCTCCCTGGTTCGTATTCTCCCTCGAAATCCAAATGATTATCCAGTCCTTTAATTAATTGATTCAGATCGGGAACAAAGACGTCAAAAATAAACCTTCCATTGCTGTTCAAATGATCATAAACATTATTCAAAGCCGTGATTTGTTCCTCTATATTAAGAAGATGCATTATTACACGAAATGGGGCAAGTATAAGATCAAACTTAAAATCAAATGAAAAATCCAAAATATTCTGATGGCTTATCCGGAAATGCTGGTCACTTTTAAGTTTTTTATAAAGCATGTCAAGCATTGACTCACTAATGTCCAGTCCATAAATGTCTGCCCCCCGGTTAAGTGAATTAATAAATAATCTTCCTGTTCCCACTCCAATTTCCAGTATTTTCCCACCTGATCTTTTTATCTCATTCTGAAAATATTCATTATCAACGGTATCTCTTATCTGGTGATAAATCGTATCATAGAATCGCGCAAAATTTGCAGGGTACTTGTAAAGCATAGCCGGGGATCGTTTATTGAACTTATGGATTAAATGGTTACTTCAGTTAAATTATTGAGAGGTGCCGGGTACCAGCCTTCGCTAAAGCTACGGCTGACAAAGCTGGGTACTGGCTGCTGGGTGAGAGAAAGGCGGAAGTGGATCTCCCATTCATCCATTCTCCCAATCTCCCCTTCATTCCTTTACATTGCCAGGTGTTTAAATGCTTCATAAACCAAAAAGGCCGGCCAGACAATTGCTTTTAAAAATCCCAGTAATCCTATCCAGAAACTTGTTGCATGGGAAATAAAATAGACTGCCGCTCCAATAAATCCAAGTCCGTATACAGCACCTGCCGGTGCGGTTTTGTTAATTTCCTGTTTCATAATTTTTTCCTCCTTTTTTATTGTTTAGAAATGAAAATATCTGATTATTACCTGTTCTTTTATTTTTTTAAAAGTTAAATTTATGAAGATTAATTGATAATGAGTATCAGCATGTACACCTTTTAGAATGCTAAACCCGGAAATAGTTTTGATCATCAGGCAATACTCTTTTTATTTCTGGTATATATTTGTTTAATATTTATGGATCCGTTTACCTTCCGGGTTAGGATTATTAAATTTACCAATGAAAAATCTTATTTCAATATATAACCGATTCTCAATCATGCTGATTACCCCGCCCACATTGTCGGGAAGAAATAGAATAATCCTGATTTTTTTGAGTCTGACAGGGGTGTTACATATTTTGCTTTCGACAAGCTTATATGGAGCAGGTTTATCACCTGATTCAGTTTACTATATCAGTGCTGCGAGAAATCTGGCGGAAGGTAAAGGATTAGTCACATTTTATGGTACTCAATGGACTGATTGGCCCCCTCTATATCCTGTAATTCTGGCTCTCCCGGCCTTTGGATTCAAAATCGATCCTTTAGCATCTGCTCCATTTATAAATGCAATTCTTTTTGGATCGATAGTGTACATGTCAGGAGTTTTGCTTTCCAGGCACTTGTTATCATCTGTTGTTTACTGGATCGTGGGAATAGGGGTGATTCTTTTATCATCGGATATTATGCAGAATCTTGCGACTATGGCATGGTCAGAAACTCTATTCATTTTTTTTGTTCTTTTATTCCTTGTCAATCTGGAAAAGTTCCTGGAAAGAAATGATAAAATCTCATTCATTGTTTTTTCATTATCAGCAGCTTCTGCATGTCTCACCAGGTACATCGGAGGATGTCTGATTATAATCGGCGTGTTCGCCCTGCTATTTTTTCCCAGGAAAAATCTCAGATTCAAAATGTCTTCCATCGGTCTTTTTGTCTTCATTGCAGTCCTGCCAATAGCAATCTGGCTCTTAAGAAACCATTTGATCTCAGGTACGATTACCGGACATCGCGACCCTTCCGTTTTAACATTGTCCCAGAATCTGAGTCTTTCTTTAAGTACTCTTCGCGACTGGATATGGTACCCACAAAAAGCAATACAGGTTTTTCTATCATCTATCGTAATAATAATTGTACTTATTGGTATCCTGTGGGGGGGGTCAGCAAAAGATCATCTTCAAAAACTGAAAAATCACCTGATAAAAACTGGACCAATTGTTTTGTATGTTATAATATATTTTTCTTCTCTGATACTTGCAACAACTATTTACGCAAGCGACCCAATCAGCTGGAGATTATTATCACCTTTATATGTTCCAGCTACAATATTATTATTATCTATTTTTGATATTTTGCTTGAGCCCTTCAGAGAAAAATTTTCACCAATGGTTATAAACCGTCTTCTTGTAGGTGCAATAATGACATGGCTCGTTTTGTATCCATTAAGGGTTACCATAAAGAATACCTATACGTGGATGACGGAGGGAACCGGGGGGTACAGCAGAATAGAATGGAGGAACAGTGAGCTGGTCAGATATATGCAACAACACGGGGCAGAACCCGGACATTTGGTGTTCAGCAATGAAGGGGACATTCTCTATATTCTTGCAGATATTACTTGTCAGATGAGCCTTGTTAAAATCATACCTGATTCACATGATGGTTCAGGTAAGACTGCTAATAGCAGTTCAACATTTGATAATGGCTATGATTATTTTGTCTGGTTCGACAAATTTCCTACTAATTATTATTACACTAAGGAGGAATTAGAAAAAAGTACGAATGTTCAGAAAATTATCCAGCTCAGCGACGGGGCAGTTTTTAAGGTATATAAAATACCCTGAAATTTTAAAATTCAGACAGAAAAGTATGCAGTATCAACGGGACCCCTGGGGACATCAATCTGGAGAAAATATGATTAAATTAATTATTGTTGGTTTCACATTTTTCTTCCTGTTGGCATTACACAACAACAGATTTAGCTCTGCCCGGAACTAATTAATCTTATTATTGTCCCGGTAGCAGAAAAGAATTTTTCAATGTATTAAGAGAGTTGTCCGGGTCAGAAATCTATACGAATAATCATCTGTTCTTAAAATTGTACAGAGCCGCGACAGAGAATATAAAAAGCACTGCAAATAAATAAAAGGGCACCAAAAGAATCACTATTACTCCTGTAATATCTATCTGATCAAATACTTCCGGTATTTTATGAAAGAAGAAGACAACAATGACTATTATCAAAGCAAGTGAAGCCAGCAATGCAGCCATTCCTGACCTGTTGACATCGGAATTTTGTTTCTCATCATACCATCCTGATCTTCTGTCTTTATAATACCTGATTCGCCATCCGGTTAAAGCAAGCAAATATGGTAAAAGGACGAAACAGTAAGGGATGATCTTAAATACAACAGGCATCTGAACATTATGGTAAGCCCTCGAATAAAACCAAACCAGAAAAATTCCTCCTATACTGCAGACAATCCCTGTAATATTCGTGGCTACAAAGATCTGTTCCCTCGATATACTTTTTGTTGAATCATACCTGTTCCCTATTTTGCTTAATATTATGAAATAGATAAGAGAATAAAGAAAGAAGGATATCAGAATAAACTGGGTTATCCATGCAAGCTTTAACATTGATGTGTACGGATCGCCATATTGAAAATCTTCCTCAAGTTGATCAAATGCCAGGAGATGAAGAAGCAGGAACATAAGTGATAAAACTCCCAGAACAATTAATATTATTCCGCCAGCCAATATGCCCCTGGAATTCTTAAGACTAAGAAGAGTTGACAGGATTATTGACAGATGACTTAGGAAAAAAAACAATAACCCATAACCCATGAGGTCTGTATAAAGCTTTGGCCTGGAAAACAGTTCTGTTATACCAAGGTACATAAATGAATTATATCCCAACCATAAAAGGCTTACAAATGCCAATACTATACAGATCCAGATCAGGATTTTTGACTGCTTTTTCATTTTTGCTTTTATTTAAATTGTTAATCCTCAACAATGAAGAAGATATCTTCAACAGTTTTATTAAAGAATTTAGCTATTTTCAGGGCAAGAAAAGTTGACGGGACAAATTTCCCTTTTTCAATAGAATGTATAGATTGCCTGGTAACTCCTACAGCATTTGCCAGATCTTCCTGTGACATTTCGTTGTTGTCAAAACGACAACGGCGTAAATTATTTCCAAGTTTCATATGTCAATTATATCGTAACAAATGTACAGTATAGTTTACATTTTTACAAATATAATTGACAATAATTTCCTCTCTGACATCGTCTGCCTGTCATTTTTCTTTATGCTGACAGAACAAGTTCTTCGTTATTCATGGAAATTTTATCGGACTGACATTATCGGCATTCAGATATTCTTTAAGTCAGCCTTTACCAGCAAGCTGGCTTTTGTGCCCTCTAGTTATTATGTATTATATTAATATTCAGAATGTTAATGTTTTCTAGAAACCAACGCAGCTTATGTTAACCTTAATGTAAACCAGCTATTAATTATTTTTGGTGAATAATTTATTCGGTTCAATCAGGGAAAAATTAATGTCACCGGCATCATTGTTTTGAACTTTAATATAGAACATTAAGGGAGAATAAACCATCATCTGAAATTTTTCTGAACTAATTGAATCGAGGATCTGACCATCTGTGTTGATCTTTACCAGGACTGATTTTTGATTTTCATCAGGAAAGCCTATGGAACCCTGCAATACGAGTTCATCATTATCATATGTGACAATATTTTCCAGCCAGCTATTTGTCGGATAACCAAATCTTTTAGTCCATATAGTATCACCCTCCGCATCTGTCCTTATTATCTGACATTCGATAATGTTAGGTACAAAGGATTTGCCTGATCTTCCAATTATCAGAAATCCCTTATCAGTTAATTGAATTAAATTAAATCCGGCCTCCTCAAATGGAGAATTGGTATGTTTATAAACACTGCTTAAAAGTTCATTCCAATCCTGATCATATTTTTTTAAAAGCACCTGTTCACCATTATATGAACCGGTTGTAGCGAACTCACCTTCTGATGCTGATACTATCTGATATTGAAAATAATTATTATCAAGTAAATTCTTTTCCCATTGCTGGTTGAAATTTCCATCAAGTTTAATTAATTTATTTCCGAACAGAATATAACCACCGTCAACTGTCTGCAAAGCATTTGAGGCAGCTAAATCATCAAACTGGTATTTCCGGATCTGGTTTCCATCCTGATTTAAAATAATCACCAGAGTAGTGTAATATACAACATCACCTCCTTGCATAATTGTGCCAATACAAACATACATTCCATCGCTTCTTTGAAATGCTTTTACCATCTGTATTGAATAAAATGATGAGCCCCAGCCTGATCCCAGGACAATATCTCCCCATTCATAATTATTTTTGGTCCATAAAATCCCAAAATTGCTATTTGTTTTAATCAGAGTGTATTTGAGATTATTAACACCTGAAATCAGTAATCCATTATCCCCTGTAAAAAAAATATTGTCAACCCTGTTCAGTTGAAATGTTATATCTGATGGAATATTATTGGAACCAGACGGTTCTTTTCTGCAGGAGAATAAAAGAACTGAAGCAGCACATATTAGAATTAATTTTTTCATAGCCCTGAAATTTTCATGTTTGTTTCAGATAAGCTTAATTAAAATATTTAAGGTTGTATACCTTTTGTTATAAAATCAATGGTTAATTCCCTGGTTAATTAAGAAAGAACGCATTTACTAATAGTTGTCAATCTTTATTTATAAGGTCATTTATCTCAGAAAGATGCAATTTGAAATGTTTTGGGAAATCAAGTATCATTGACTCTAATGTTATTTTTTTATCCGGACCGGCAATCCATTCATTATTAAGCTTATCTGTATTGATATTTTCCATAATATGACAGATATGCAACATTGAGAATTTCCACAGTTGAAGCATATTTCCCCAATCTTCGTCCTGGTAGTTCTGGATAGCTATCCACCGGTCATTATTCCCAAATGAGGCATAATTCGGGAATACCAGTGGTGAAGGCTGATACTGAAGGTGAACGATCCTGTGTGTATTGTTTGATACCGAGTCGATCAGGTGTCCTAGTATCTGTTTGATTGTCCTGTTTTGTGAGTTTCTCCTTTGAGTGATGATCTCCTCTGACAGGGAAGCCAGCATTGGTTCCCACTCCTCTGTTAAAGAGAGGATTTCTTTTACGATTGATGAAGTTTCCGGCATTGAAGTTGTTATTTGATTATTAAACGGAAGCCGAAGCAGCTTAAAAAGGGAAAGCAAGTTCTTTAATATATTTTACAGCCAGGGCTGGATATTTAATATGTATATAGTGACTGCCTTCCAGTTCTATATGCTTTTTATTCTTAAAACCAGCCAGGATTTTCTCATGGTATTTGTACCATTTCGATTCAGAAGCAGAGACTAATATAACCGGCAAATCTTCCGGAATGTTAAGGTTCTTCATATATACCATGTTCGGTATAAACTGGAACCATTCCTTCCAGTATTTCGGAGCATGTTTTGTTCTGTACCATTCCGTACCTCCTTTTATGTAATCATTCAATTTCTTTTTTGACATACTTTCCCAGTATGCTTCCGGTGACGGATCGAGCAGTAGAAGACCCTTAACGTCACCAGGATACTGACTTGCAAAATACCTGGTTATATAACCTCCCAGTGAATGGCCTACTAATATGTAAGGCGGATTAATATTCTCATGTTCTAATATACTCTTCAATTCACTGACCATGTTAGGGATGGTCCTCTTCTGTCTCGACGAATCTGATTTTCCTATGTCAGCCCTGTCGTACTGGAAGACATGTGCAAATAGAGCAACTGTATCGGGAATAGTTCCCCAGGCTTCAAGGCTATCTGACATACCGCTTTCAAATATCACAGTTATATTCCCGGTTCCGAATTCTTTAATCCTGAACTTTTGTCCTGCAACGTCAGCATATCGTTCCTGTCCATAAAGATTAACACATAAAATCAATAAGACATAGGAGATGATACTTTTCATATCATAATTATTTCAATGTAAATTACATTCTTAAAAGTAAACTAATTCTTATAGTAGAAATTCCCATCGCGGGGGACAACCAGCAGCTTCTTTTTTGCCAGGATATCAGTTGCTTCGGAATATATAAAGTGATACCACCAGATAAAAAACTCTTCAAATGTGATTTCATCCGAATATCCGGTTTTGGCATAAACGGAATGGGAATAATTTGTATTTGTACTTAATATTTTTATTAGTGTTGGCCTGTAATCCGTTGACAGGCTGTCAAAAAGATTATATAATACCGGTGTAAGTTTCGGCGCAACATTCATCAATGAATCCCTGAAATCTGGTTCTTTCGCTAGTCTTGCAATAGGAATAAACCTGTTATTACCGTATATTGAGAGGGATGTACTGTCTTTAACGGCAGCGTAGAACTGATTGCCGAAGATCCCGAAAGGCTCTTTGGGATAATTATTATTCTCCAGTAAACCGGCATAATAATGCTTTCCATGTCGCAACGGACGATTCTCCTGCTTTAAATATGCACCTTCCATTTCCATGATCTGCCAGTTATCGAGCAATACATTACTTAGTACAAGGAAAGACAGAGAATCAAATGAACAATTACCTGTAAAGCCGGCTCTTTGAAATTTTTCCCTGATTGAAGGTATCTCTTTTTCAATAGACTGTGCTATTTCTTCGGCCAGTGGTTTCCCATATCTGTAAAGGACAGTACCCTGCTTTGCAGAAGCAATAAAAACTGTTGGTTTCAGCCCTTTCTCATCTTCAAGAAGCCAATTCTTGCTTTTTAAAAACTGAATTTTATCTTTCATCATGTCTTCGCTCCAGCCTGCTTTCTCTCTGAATTTTTCAGGGTCGATCCTTTCATGAAGAGCTACAAGGAAAAAGTGAACGCTATCTTTCCTCCTGTCAAAATCCGGACGATTATCTCCCCGCGATATTATCGGAGTGGAATACCTGCTCTTAAAAATAGTGTCAAGTAATTTCTGTGCCGGATCCTGTCCATTGCAACGACCGGCAATAAGAATTGTAGTCAGTAAAAAAAATAATTTTGATTTCATTTTGTGTATTGTTGTTTTGTTATATCCTGCATATCATAATCTATTATTTTGAGATTGTAATAATGTTTAAAATTATTCAGGTAATAATTTCCTGGTGTGTTGTATCAGTTCAAATCCTCCGACCGGACCATGACCCGGAATAACAATTTTTGCGTTTCTGAATTTTTCAATCACCCTGTCGATGGTTCCGGGATAGGCTTTAATGTCCCCGTCGGCGATATTACCCAGATCAGGGGAATTTAAGCTTTTAACCATGCATCCTGCGAATAAAATTCTCTCCGAAGGGATCCATGCAACTATATTATCAAGTGAGTGGGCAGCTCCTAAAAAATAACAGTCAACAATTTTATCACCCAGGTGTAACTGAAGCGAATCCTGAAAGCCATGGGAAGGTACCGGCAAATTTCTGGTCCTGGCAATATCAATAGTCTTCTGATTGGCATAAGATTCAATCCCCAGGCTCTGTAAATATCCCAGTCCTCCCATACAGTCTTCATGCCAGTGATTGGGGATAAATCCTGTAATTCTGAGTCCCAAATGATCTTTAAGGTAAGCTATTAATATCTCTGTCAGAGAATCATTCCAGGGTGTGTCGAAAAGGAAGGCATCGGATTTATTTATAAATATCAAACCATTTTCTGAAATTCTTCCATATTGCGGCAATACGGTATATGAAACATGCATCCAGGCATTCTGCGAGATTTTTATTAATTCCAGGTCATCTGAGATTTTAATGGTTTGATAATTTACCTGGGAGATGCCCGGTAAAAAATTAAATAGCAGGGCTAAAAAGTAGATTGATCTTTTCATTGTAATCAAAGATAATTCAGAACCGGTTAAGCAATATACCGACAATTATTAGTTCGGTGGAATAAGTCTTTTATCGGATTATATAAAATCGTCGCCGTTTTAAAATTTATAAATTGCCCCGATCGTAATGCTTCCCACTGAAACTACATTGTTTATACCGGCTCCAAAATTAAATAGTGATGTTTTGTCTTTAGAAGAGCCATTTTTGATGGTAGTATTATAATAACCAAAGCTCAGGATATTTAGTGATGTTTCCAGCGATAACTTTTCATTCACATCATAGGCTAGTCCGGGCATAACAGTCAGATAAACCCTGGTTGTCTTTGGCCCGTCAGTTGATGTACCACCCACTTTTGTGTTTGAACCCGAGAATGACAGACCAACATTTCCCTGGCCAAACACCGAAAATTTATCCATTTTAATAGCATAATAGCGCAAGAATGGTATTATTCCGATAGTAGAGGATTTAGATATGATTTCATTTATAGCCGGAGTTTTACTCCGGGAAAATGTAATATCCAGTGCAGCTCCCACTGCAAGTTTCTCAGATAAAAATCTCCCCACTTTTGGCTGCAGGTTAAAGCTAAATGAAGATGTTTTATCCGTAGTTGTGGTTCCATTGTCGATACTGCCTCCTGAGGTACTCAGGCTAAAATTTCCTCCTACAAAAAATTGTGCATTCAGGCTGAAACAAAAAAAAGTAAATAATCCAATCAAAACCAATCTGTAATATTTCATAGCTTAAGTTTTTAAATGTTTTCGACTCAAATTATTATCCAACGAACTTGCATTGCATATCAAAATTAACCAGTAAAATCGGATATTCAAAGTAACATTGAATCAATTTATTGTAATGCCCAACCATATTCACGGTATAATAATCATAAATGATTCATCTGTGAATAATTGGAGGGACGTTGCATGCAACGTCACTACTGGTTTCCGAAGACCCTCTTCAGCAATTCTGTTGTCCTGGCCATTGGGTCCTTACGGATCTTGAGTTCCTCTTTCGCTATCATGATAAATAGTCCGTCGATGGCTTTCTCAGTGACATAGGCGGCCAGATCAGGATTCATCTTCTTTACCAGTGGGATCTTATTATATGCTGTGATCAGATCGCTCCAGTATTTTGTGGCATCTACCTTATCGAGGGAGGTCTTGATCACAGGCTGAAACTTAACTGTCAGCTCAGGGGAGGTTGTTCGCTGCAGATACATTGTTGCAGCATTGTTTTCGCCTTTCACAATATTGATGGCAT
>Ga0315536_1000195_pt1 | contig 29859 bp, 23 predicted proteins | sample SalMarSW160230MG_FD_203093 | JGI IMG/M metagenome (GOLD analysis project Ga0315536, IMG submission 203093) | Salt marsh sediment microbial communities from the Plum Island Ecosystem LTER, Massachusetts, United States - Salt Marsh Sediment SW1602-30 ...
TATATGTTGTAATTAATTCTTTCACTTCATTATTAGGAATTCCATACTCCTCAGCTATGATCTCAATCATAAATTTGGGAAATTTCTTATAAGTTGATTGTAAATAATCAAGTGCTTCCAAAAACTTATTTCTTCATCCTAAACTCGGATCCAAGACTCTACTATAAGTTATATTCAGATTTGTGAAACTTGATTGAGCTGCTGAAAGACTATCGAAATATTGAACCATAATCGAGTCATCATACATTGATGAATAATTCCCCTCAATGAATTGATATTTCATGTATTTAGGGGAAGGTCGGTTAACATCAAAAAATTGGGTTAATTGTATAATTCCTGAATTATTGTCCCCTTGCTCATAATACATGTAATCACCACCAAGTCTCGTGTAACCTTCGACAGGGACGTACTTTGAATCGTAGAATACCCCAACCATGCTCGAATTAAAAGGTAACCCCGTATTGACATCCTTATAAAAAGTGTCACGACTCGTTTTATTTATATTAAGAATGTTTAGGATTGATCCATCAAAAGAATACCACCCTGTGAGATGATGAGAACTGTTTAATTCAAACCAACCAGCTTTGTAAAACCATGAACCAAAAATAGAGTGATTCGTATTTATATCATAGGAAGTCCGATTTATGCTTGCATCTGGGTAAAGCCCACTTAATTTTTCCGCATTATATTGAAGCGAAAAATAGCTATCGATTTCTGATCTTGCACTATTAGTAAAATACCAATAAGGATTGACTGGGTTGACCAAGGGTCCCTCTGTTATTCCTGGACCAAAATTGAAAACCGTATCATCGATCATGACAAAATCAAGCGCAGCATTAGAATCAGTATAACCTATGATTGTATTTTTGGGAACAAATAAGCCCTTAGTATTACCATCAAAAATGTTAGTACTATTAACATCATAAGCATTTTTTAGCGTGACGTTGATTCCCACGTGATCCATTGCTATCCGTTGATAATAGCTTAAAGCAAACGTAGCTTTTACATTAATAGCGATAAGAGATCCATTAATCGTTTCGTAACTTGATGGGTTCCAATCAAGTAGAGTTAAATACGTATCTTGTGAAAATCGGATCGGTGAATGTTTTCCTACGTACAAATACCATTTCATTGCTCCAGGAGAATGACCATGGTGAAAATAGTTAGGATATGTTTCCATAAATAGACCACTTGCTTCTGGTCTTCCGTTAATAATGGCATTTAATTGAAGTGCTTGCTGCGAGGGATCATTAGTCTTGAATAAATCATCAAGTGAGACTGGAAAGTAATTCAGATATACTCTTTGGTATGGAGGTGGAGCGAATGGATTTTGATTTTTTTCATTCGATGACGTTAATATTTTTAAGGAAATACCAATTCCTACGACTAGTATTCCTATAAATACAATCGTGATGATAATTTTTTTTTTTGACTTCTTCTTCTCATCACTCATTAAAAATGAACTTAGAATGATCAGTTTAAACATTATTCCTTTACTTTTATAGTACTTTCATTTTTAAAAGAAGAGCGTTAATTTAATTATATAAATTTTAATAGAAATCATCATGAATATAGACAATAAACACGAAAGAAATCAAATTTTAATGATACTATTTTTTGGAGTCTTAATGGGAGCATTAGATATAGCGATAATAGGTCCAGCGTGACCTGCTATAAAGACTACTTTTAATCTCACCACTAGAATTGAAGCGTGGATCTTTAGTATTTACGTCTTATTTAACATTAATTTATTAGTATAGTAATTTTAGGTTTACAAATTAATAAATCTACATGTATAAATTGATTCTTTTATCATTACTATTTAATAATATTCGATTTTGAATGGGGGGTTAAAGATGGGAAATTGATTGAGAAATGTTTAATAACAGTTCTTATTTACTAAATCTTGCACATTTTTAAGTTTAAATTGAAAGATTTAAAGTGTAAAATGACTCATTCAATTCATGTGAAAATTGATAAAAAATCGGTTAAAAATTATGGGAAAGACATTAACAGAAAAAGTAATAGAAGAACATCTGATTGAGGGCACTTTAGAAAGAGGATCTGATATCTCTATCAAAATTGATCAAACTCTCACACAAGATGCAACCGGAACTATGGCTTATCTTCAATTTGAAGCAATCGGAATAGATCGAATACAAACTGAACTCTCGGTAAGCTATGTAGATCATAATACCCTCCAAACAGACTTTAAAAATCCAGACGACCATAGATATCTCCAAAGTATTGCTGCAAAATATGGACTCTATTTTTCTCGTCCCGGTAATGGCATTTGCCATCAATTGCATCTAGAGCGTTTTGCTAGACCGGGAAAAACGCTCTTAGGAAGCGATAGTCATACACCAACGGGAGGAGGTGTTGCAAGCATCTCAATTGGAGCAGGCGGATTGGATGTTGCGGCCGCGATGGCCGGAGATTCTTTCAGGTTAAAAATGCCAAAAATTGTAAAAGTTCACCTCACCGGAAAGCTTCCTGATTTTGTTTCTGCTAAAGATATTATTCTCGAAGTGTTGCGAAGGATCGGAGTAAAGGGAGGAGTAAATAAAGTCCTCGAATATACTGGTCCAGGTATAAAAAGTCTTTCTGTTCCAGAAAGAGGGACAATAACAAATATGGGTACTGAAACTGGAGCTACTACATCGATCTTTCCTTCGGATGAGATTACAAAACAGTTTTTAGAATCACAAGAAAGAGGAGAACAATGGGTTGAGTTAAAAGCAGATGATGATGCAGTATATGATGAGACAATCGAAATTGATTTAAATAAACTTGAGCCTCTCATTGCTGAACCTCATAGTCCTGGTAAAGTTAAAACGGTAAAGGAACTTGAAGGATTAAAAGTAGATCAAGTATGCATTGGGAGTTGTACGAACTCTTCTCTTCGCGATCTCAAGATCACGGCAAATATATTGAAGGGAAAGACTATAAGTCAAAATACCGTGCTTACGGTATCAGCAGGTTCCAGACAAGTAGTAGATCATTTAATTCATTCCGGAGAATTTGTTTATTTAATTGAAGCAGGAGCTAGAATATTGGAAAACGCTTGTGGTCCATGTATAGGAATGGGACTTGCTCCACGTTCAGATGCCGTCTCTCTAAGGACTTTCAATAGAAACTTTCTCGGTAGAAGCGGAACTCAGAGTGCACAAGTCTATTTAGTTAGTCCTGAAACTGCTGCTGTATCTGCAATCGAAGGGAAAATTAAGGATCCAAGGACTTTTGGAAAATATCCGAAATTTGACATGCCAAAGAATTTCAAAGTAAATGACAATATGATAATTCCTCCCTTAACCCCAGAAGAAGCAAGAAAGGTGGAAATTGTTAGAGGGCCAAACATCAAACCTTTACCCGAATTCAATCCATTACCAAATAAATTAACTGGGGAAGTTCTCCTAAAAGTTGAAGATGATATTACAACAGATCATATCATGCCTGCTGGTGCTGAAATTCTACCTTTTCGTTCCAATATACCTGAAATCAGTAAATATGTTTTTAAGGCCATTGATGAAAGCTTTCCCGAGAGATCTTTGGCAAAAGGAGGTGGATTCATTATTGGTGGAGACAATTATGGTCAGGGTTCATCTCGAGAACATGCTGCTATAGCTCCAAAATATTTAGGTATTAAAGCTGTTATCGTGAAAAGTTTCGCTAGGATTCATCTTGCTAATTTAGTCAATTTTGGAATTGTTCCTTTAACTTTTGTTAATAAGGATAATTATGGAAAAGTTGAACCTGGTGATAAGATAGAGATCGATTTAACAACCATTAAATCTGGAAAGGTAAACATGAAAAATCTTACAAAAGGGTTAGATATCGAATTAACTCATTCTTTAAGCGGACAAGACCTTGAAGAATTAATGGCAGGGGGAAAGCTTACCCTGATTAAACAAAAACATATGAAATGATCTAGAAATTCTATTTCTTTTTTATTATTTAGTTTTAAATTACTTCTCTAAAATGGTATTCCATATTATTTAAATAAGCATATTACTTCTTTCTATTTAGAGTCCAATAATAAGATGGTAAATATCTCTTATGATTGAGAAAGAATCCAAGCAAAAGAAGATTTCGACAATCTTAATAATTGGGATAATCTTTTCATTTCTTGGAGTATCCATTATAAGTATCCCGTTCCCAAATACAGTTGTGATTGAGAACTTAGGACAATTTGGTATAGCAAAAGGTGTAAACTATATTGTACATTATAATTATCCAACGTTTTCACATGATCAAGAACTGTTTATTAATCTAGGAGCAGTTAACAGTTCTTTTACAATAATAGTACTTGATGATGACGAATTAGGAATTTGGATTAATGAAGAAGGAGGATATCTCCCTTATTACTGGGAGCAGAATATTAGTGCCGTCTATAAAAGCTTGTATCTAAATCAACCTTTTATTGGTAATATAAATATTCTTATAACTGCTGAAACTTCATTAAAAATATATGGGACAATTCAAACAAGCTTCTCATCTCACTATGTTATAGTAGGGTCAATACCTTTAATAATTGGAGTTATTTTAGTTTTATATTTAGTACTACAAAAGTACAAAATTAAAAAACCTATGAGATAAACTAAATGTTATCTTTAGTTAAATTAACTACTAAAGGTCCCATATTAGAAGGAATATTAATTTCTATAAATCCATCAGGATCTTCATTACTTTGAAGATCTACTATATATATTCTATTATTTAGATAAATTTTAGAGCGTTCATTCCACCATTTTGGCTTTTTGATTTTAATCTTATAATCTAATTCAGCAGTAATATTGTACCATAAAATTAATTGTTCTAAATCCAATTCTAATGAAATTAAAGGAGATTTAAAAGAAAATCCTTGATGTAAAATATTCGGATCAATGATAAGACCCAAAAAGTCTGCTTCAATTCCTGCTATTTTTATTATACTTAATAAATAGCTAGCATGAGCATTCATGTTCATTATTGGAAAGTCACACATTGGAGTAGCAAAATGATAGAAAGCCTGTCCTGCATTTTCAGAATAATCTGCGATGTAAGAATCAGGTGCGCTCCAAATTCCATACCACATTCTTGGATAAATTTCTGCTCTTTTTGCTAAAGAATTTTTTATTATTGAATTAAAGGCTTTTTTTTTATCATATTTCGAATATCCCCATGTAAGTAAAGCATTCATCGCGTGCCATATACCTCCATTCACATCCCATCCTTTAGGAAGAATATTTAAATATGTCTTTTGAGGCGGATAGCTAATATATTGACCAATGGAAGAGGGAATATCTAACGTATTATAAATTTGGTCAATTAAATTGAAAGCACTCTCACTATCTAAAATTTTTGAAATTAATAACCATGCATGATGCTCTAAATACAACGATCGATCTCCTATGGGATTTCCTTGACCATCCCAACCCCGGAAAAACCATTTTCCATTGTAGGATTTAAGAACTGCTTGTTTTAATAAGTCAAGTTTATCTAAGCAGGATTTTACAAACGGTTCATTAGAATCCTTCATCAAATCTAAAACTCTTGGGATTATATAGAGAGCAAAAGTAGAGTTAAAACTTGATTCTCCATTCTTTATAAATTTACTTCGGTTCCTTACCATTAAAGAGATTCCATCAGACCAATCTCCATCATTGCACTTTATAAGACCGTGTTCTCCAAACCCTACTTTTTCTGAGAATAGATAATCAATCAATAATTTAACTTTCTCAGATACACTTGTTTTAATTCCCTGTGGTTTATCATGAAAAGGAAGTTTTTCTTCCAAAAATTCAAAATCTCTGGTTAAAGAGAGGTATTGCTCTATGCCCCACAGTAAAAATAGATACAAATCTGAGGGTTTAGAATGAACAAAAACGGAAGATAGCTTTCCGTATCCATATAATGAATATGGTAATTTCCCGTCATTAAATATGAGAGATAAATTAAATAGCAGGAATTCTCTTGCGATTGAAGGATTAATTAAAATAAGAGAATTTAAATAAAGAATAAAATCTCGAATTGAACCATCAATTCCATGTCCAAATAGATAAACTGAACCTTGATATAGTCGATGTTTTTGATAATATTCATCATAAAATAAAGCACTTCGGATATAATATGAATGCCATATAGTTTCACGAGAAAGTTGAGGTTCGTTTTTTATGTTTAAATTAATCAATGAATTTTTCCAATGATTTGCATTCCATTCCAATATCGATTGATTTGCGACAATTTGCGTGTACTTTTTTACTAAATCTTCAATTTTATCAAGTTCTTCATACCCCAAAAGGGTGATAATTTTGTTATTGTCATTATTATATAAATTTAAACTAATTCCTGCCCCCAAGCATAAGTTTCTCTTTTTAAGTCTCCTTAATTCTGCTTCTGTATCCCAATTTATCGAAATTTCATTTCCCTTGAATAATTTTTTTTTATTTATGAAAAACTTGACTTCAATTTGATTGAGTATCGCTAAAAAGAGAGGCTTAGGATAATAATCATACTTGTTTGGCTCATTCTTGGCAACTGGTGGTTTTTTTTTATATTTTGGTATTAAAATAATTGTTTTTAATTCTGAATTAAATGATACAGTATATCTGAATTTCTTAGTAAATCTTCTTCTAGCTGTTTCTGTATCTCTTCTGATTATTTTTAATATGAATTCCACTAATCGTCCAACTATGTTTAATAATTTAGACATCCCGAAGCTCTTACGATTTTTCCAAGTTACAATTAATGATTTTAAAAGAGGGTGGATATTTACATCCCACAAATCTATGATTTTTATTACATTACCACCCGAATTAGCATTTTCGGTTGAAATTAAAAATTCGGAGATAATTACAGGATCATCTGAAAACGGAGTACAGATACTATGTTGAATATCTATACCGTTAAAATTAAATATCTTCTTGAAATATCCCATTCCAAATATTCTCTCAAATTTAGTGTATTTGTTTAAATTATCAACAGTATAGAGATCTGAAGAGCATGTTTTTTCGTTCTCAAAATAATATAGCCCTATGCCTCCGCCAAGTTTTCCATGGCGGCTATCTTGGTATGTTAACCATTTAAATCCCCTAGATCCATCTAAGAATTGAACGTACCCCCCATTATGAGCAGTTGCCATTATTCTATCATTACCTAATTGATGGAAATGATCTGTTGAAAAACCATAAGAAGTCTTAGTTTTTGCAATCGGATCTGTTAAATGATTACATTTATAATTATAAGCAGGTAATCCATGTTTATCAGTAATCCATTCGCCAAAATAGCCATTTCCTATCATTATGAGATCTAAAAAGAAAGTATTGAATTTTTTATTTGTAGAAGATTATTCAAAATTTAAAAATCGAATTGATTTAATACTATTAATTAAATCTGATTATTTTAATTATATTTATTATTATCAATACTTAATGCCTGATTCTGGATATAAAGTTGATCCTAAAACAAGATTTTCTTCTAGAGTAGAAAATTATATTAAATATCGCCCTAGATATCCTAATGAGATTATAACCTTTCTTATTGAAAAAGAAATCCTTAAAACGGATTCTATTATTGCCGATATCGGTTCTGGAACCGGAATATTAAGTGAATTATTCCTAAAGAATGGAAACATGGTATATGGAGTAGAACCCAATGATGAGATGCGGAGAGCTGGCGAGAGATTACTAAAAAATTATCCGAACTTTATTAGTTTAAATGGATCTGCAGAATCAACAAAATTAAAATATCATGCTATTGATCTAATTACTGCAGGGCAAGCTTTTCACTGGTTTAAACTTGCTGAAACTAAATTTGAGTTTAAAAGAATTCTAAAACCTAAAGGTTACGTTATTTTATGTTGGAATAATCGAAGAAAAGAAGGGACCAATTTTTCTTCCGATTATGAAAAATTTATTTTGAAATATGGAACTGATTATGAAGAAGTAAGGAAGAATGAGAAAAATATTGATCAATTCTTTAAGTATGATAAAACTACATTTTATACTTATCAGGAGTTGGATTTTGAAAGTTTAAAAGGAAGATTACTCTCAGTATCATATATTCCACAGGAGGATAGCCCTCTTTTCATTCAAATGTTAAATGAATTAAAAGAACTTTATAACAAATACCAAAATAAGGAGTTAATAAGAATTGAATATGATACTGAAATTTATTATGGTCAGTTAAACTAAAGTATCACTATTAGAGACAGCACTTTACGTTTTTACTTTTTATTATAATTCTTTAAAATTATAGAGACCAAAATAGTTTTATAGAAAAAATTAAGTATTAAAGTATACTAAAAAAATTCATTTTTTTTGATTATGGAAGAGATAACCCCAGAAAAAAAAATTGCTAGAATCGAGCAAGTATATGCAGTAGGAGGATCTTTTACTGAACCTTCAGATTTTGTCCAAGCAGTCAATAGAAATCTCCAAATTTTACAAACTAGTGATAAATATTGCCATATTAAAGATATTAAGTTTAATATATTCAATGACAATCGTTATGCTAACGCAGTTCCTATTTATCTCGCATTTATTAGAGCAGATGTCGATGTGGATGTTACTCCTGAACCAGAATTTAAGAAAAAGAAAAGCAGAAGACGAAAAAAAAATAAAAAATAATCACATCTTAAACTAAAATCGCAGAATTAATTTCGGATATATTTTTACAATTAGTGATCTTCATTGCTTTAATAAGAGTTTTCTGCATGTATTCCATGTGGATCCTTACACCCTCTATTCCAGCTCCTACGGCCGCTCTTACGATATCCCTTCCAATCAACACGGCTTCAGCTCCTAATGCTAGAGCCTTTATCACATCATACCCCGTTCTTACCCCTCCATCTAACAAAATCCTTATTTTTCCTTTCATCTGAGCAGCAATCTCAGGTAAAACATCTAAACTACCAGGGGTATGATCTAAAACTCTCCCTCCGTGATTTGATATAACAATTGCAGCTGCTCCTGCTTGATATGCCAATTCAGCATCTCCAGCACACATAATGCCCTTAACAATAACGGGAAGCTTTGTAGAAGCGATTAATTCCTTTAAATCATCAAAATTTTTTCGAAATACCGGTATATTATGAGATGACATTGCAAATGATTCGCACCCATCTATATCAATACCAACGGCTATGCAACCTATTTCCTCTGCCTTCTTGAAAAATTTCATTATGGTTTCTTGATCTCTAGGTTTTACTATTTTTACACCCCAACCATTTGCTTCTGTGATAGCATCAATTCCATATGAGTTTTCTAGAGAATAAGTGTAAGAATCGCCTCGCCAACCTAAAGTTCCAGCCAACTTAGAACCTAGGACTACTGAACGACAAAATTCCTTTTCTGAAATGACAGATTCCCCTCCAAAACTATTAACACCCGCAACACTCGCTGCCATTACTGGTAATGATAATTTATTGCCAAAAAAATTATAGGAAGTATCTGGTTCAAAATGATCTCCGATTAATTTCATCTTTAATTCGTATTTCCTGAAAGCTAAAAAATTATTATGAAAACTTGTTCCACTTCCAATGCCTCCAAACTGAAGGTATTTTCCGTAACTTTGACCTTGACAGATTCTCATTGGAGAGCCATCACAATCCTTATATACCCCACAGATACCCATTAACTTCTTCCTTGCTTCATCTCTCACGTCTTCTAAATTCATTTTAATCTTCATACCATTTTTTTGGGGTCCAAAATTTCATCAATATCTCCTTCAAGTTGTATTCCCATATCTTTTATTACTTCCTTGATAGTTTTTCCTTCTTCATATGCTTTTTTAGCGATAATTGAGCATTTATCATAACCAATTATGGGAGTTAAATTTGTAACTAACATTAATAGGCGCTCTAAATGAGAATGTATTTGAGAAGCATTAACTTGTAAATCATCTAAACAATGGTCTATAAATGAATTAATGCCACCATTTAAAATTTCGATAGATTCTAAAATGTTAAAAATCATAATAGGTTTACAAACATTCAAATCCAAAATACTACCATAGGCCTCGGCTGATGTTATAACCGAGTCGTTCCCCATTACTTGCAAACATACTTGAATTAGAGCCTCAGATTGGGTCGGGTTAATCTTTCCTGGCATAATCGAAGATCCCGGTTCATTTTGGGGCAAAATGAGTTCTGAGAGTCCCGCTCTAGGCCCGCTTCCCATCCATCTTATATCATTTGCCATTTTTAACAAAGAAAGGGACAATAACTTTAAATTACTACTCAAATTAACTATTGAATTATGAGAAGATATACCCTCTGCTTTAATTGGATTAATTTTGAATGGAAAATTAGTAATATGATTAAGTTGTTTCACCACTTTTGAAGCGAATTCCTTGTGTGCATTCAATCCAGTACCTAAGGCTGTTCCTCCAATTGGAATGAAATATAACTCATTAATTGCATTTTTTAATCGTTCTCTACTATTTTCAATTTGTTTTTTATACACTTGGAACTCCAATGATATTGGAATAGGAACAGCATCTTGTAAATGTGTTCTGCCCACTTTAATGATTCCTTTAAATTGTACAATTTTTTCTTCTAAACTTTCAATCATTCGATCTATAGAAAGGATTAATTTACTATTAATTAAATGAATCGCAGATATATGCATTGCTGATGAAATCACGTCATTTGAAGACTGACCTTTATTCACGTGGTCATTGGGATGAACCGGACTCTTTTTTCCCAAAGGATAACCTAGAACTTGATTTGCTCTATTTGCTAAAACCTCATTCATATTCATGTTAGTTTGAGTTCCAGAACCAGTTTGAAAAACATCTATAGGAAATTGATCTTGATATTTATTTTCATTTAAAAGCTCATCAGTCGCTTTTAATATCGCATCAGCTATCTCTTGATCGATTAAATTCAATTCTAGATTTGACATTAAACAGGCCTTCTTTAACTGAGCAAGTGATATGATAAAACTAGAGGGAAAGGTTATACCACTAATTTTGAAGTTGTTAATCGCTCTCTGGGTGTTAATACCCCAATATACGTCTGCGGGAACCTCTACTTCACCTAATATGTCCTTTTCAATACGAGAATTCAATTTCAATACGATCCATAAAGTTATGTTTTACTAATAAGTTAATTAGGAAATAGGAAGTAAAAAAATTATATCTTATTAATTATCGATAAAAAATTATTAATAAATTTCAAAATCATATGAAATTCATATGATTCAAAATGAAGTTGGTAAAGCTAAACCATTAATAAATCGTAAATTTAAATTTGGAAAGAAGTTTATCAAACGCAGATATAATTAACAATATATGATTTTTTATGGTAAATGCGATATTAATTATTCTTGATACTCTAAGGCAGGATTATGTTGGTGCTTATGGAAATACTTGGATAAAAACTCCGAATTTAGACAAATTTGCAGAAGAATCGGTAAAATTTACGCGAATGTATCCAGAGTCATTGCCAACGCTCCCAGCAAGAAAAGCAATCTATACGGGAAAACGCATATTTCCTTTTACTGATGATAAGCTTGGAAATACAAAAACTGGGAAGGGAGATTTTATCGCTGATGCTCTTGGAGCTCCTGGTTGGAGCTCTATTTCAGATTCTAACGACACCCTTGCAGAGCGATTTAATCGGAAAAAATATGTTTCAGCTTTATTTTCTGATGTATATCATCAATTTAAACCTGGATATAATTTTACTCGTGGATTTCATCAATGGAAATGGATTCGTGGTCAAGAGGAAGATGCATATCTGTCCGGACCCCGAATTTCTGATGAAATTCTTAACGAATTTCTCACTTCTAAAGGAGATGGAATAAACGCAGGAACAATATTTGCTCAACACATGATGCGCCGATTCCTTCAAAACGTACGCTGGTGGCGTTCAGAAACTGACAGCTTTCCTTCCCAGGTTTTTCGTTCAGCGGGAGAATGGTTGGATATGAATTATGATAACCTTATAAATGGTAAAGCATTTATGACTGTAGAGTCCTTTGACCCACATGAACCATGGAATCCACCTCCTCATTATATTCGGATGTACGAAAAAGATCCCAATTGGGAAAAAGGGTGTAGAAAGATATCACACTCACTTTATGGTCCAGCAAGTATTTTATCCGAAAAGGAACTCAAAAATTTAAGGACAAGATATGCCGCGGAAGTTACGCTTGTAGACACGTGGTTCGGTTATTTCATTGATTATATCAAGCGAATAGGGATCTGGGATAATTCAATCATTGTGGTAGTTTCTGATCACGGTCACATGTTAGGTGAACACGGACTTGTAGCAAAAGCGGCCAATCCACTTGGACGTGAAGTAGCAGATCTCGTCTCCATGATTCGATTTCCAGGGGGTGAAGGTAGTGGTAATACATGTAATAAGTTTTGTTATCATCATGACATTGCTCCTACCATTAGCGAAGCATGTAGTATTTCTACAAATAATATGGATGGTAAGAATCTGCTAAATTTAATTCACGATGATAACCTTACATATTATAATCACGTTTCAATAGCGTGGGGTGGCTCCGTAGCAGTTTACGATGGTGATTTCTGGTATAATGGGTATGTATGGGACACAGAAGGAGGAAGTCTGTTTGATGTCAAAAAAGATCCAAAATTAACAAAGAATATTATTTTAGAAGCTCCTGATAAGGCAAAAGAACTTTTAAAACTTTGTTGGGAGGATGCGAGAGAGCCAATTGATATGGAATTCATGCGGAAATTCAAAGATTTATTAGGGTGCACACCAGTTACCAAAACTCTCAACTGTTAAAATTGAACTAAACAAAAATTAGATTATACTATTTCTATAAAATGAGATATCTTTATGATAATAATGTACCACAAGAAGGGCAAGTTTCGATATCATCTTCGATCTTGGATCCACAGAAAGGACATACCTTTGTAAGTATATTTCTTTGTGTAGATTGAGAATTTACGCTATAAAACAATGAAAATAATTGAGAAAATAATCCGTCATACCAAGATTTCTTAAGTTTTTCAACTCTTAAAATATTTCTTGAAAGTGGAGTAGCTTCCACCCTTAAAAGAGTAAAATTTCCTTCTAAATCATAAAAACTTATCCGAATTCTTTTCTTCCAATTCGGATCATGCCCCGTATTAGCCATTAATGTTCCTTGCTTAGCTTCAATAAATGTGGGAGGATATGATTTCTTTATTTTTGCTTTATGTGTCCCATTCAGCCATTGGAGGGTGATTTCAAATGTTTTTTCCATATTAAGAGGTATTTTTTCCTCATATATAACATTAACATTCATCATAAATACTCTTTCGAATAATAATAAAAGAAAGGTAAAGAATATTATTTAATTTTGTATTCTCTTGCTCCAAGTCATATATTAATTCTTTTTTTACAGATTTAATTCATAGATTTTTGAAAATTGATACAAAATTAAAGACATCATGAAAAATCACGATTTAAATAGGGTGAGTATTTCTATGTAAATGATACAAAATATATAATTTAGAAGATATAATTTTAAAAACTTGAATGGCTTAAGTTTAAAGAAGATATAAAAAAAAATTAAGATTCATAGTTGCTATAAATTAAACAAATATAGGTTGATTTTCGATTTATAGGGTATTTATCGTTGAGGATAATCAAAATTTTCAAGATATAATTAAATTAACACTTGAAGGATTTGGATATCAAGTCATTGGGACAGCTTCAGATGGAGAGATGGCGATTACTGAATTTAAGAAATTCAATTTGAAACCTGATATTATAATAATGGATCATAGAATGCCCAAAAAAAATGGAATTGAAGCAACGATTGAAATTTTAAAAATCAACAAAGAAATGAAAATCATTTTTACTACTGGTGATGATGAAATCAGAAATCAAGCTATTGATTTAGGCGTGAAAAGTGTGATATTAAAACCCTTTTCTATCACCAAATTACTAGAGCAGATTGAATTGATAATAAATAAAAATTAGGGTAATAATAATAGTAATAGGTTTATTATCAAAAAGATTTAATATTATTAAAAAGAGGAATTTTATATGAATAAAATAGAAAGGTCGAATAAAGAAAAAAATGATTTCATCCAAGTTGTAGGAATTGGGGCATCTGCGGGAGGTCTAGATGCTTTTGAAAAATTTTTTTCAAGTATGTCCCCTAAAAGTAATATGGCATTTGTACTAGTACCTCATCTTGATCCAACTCATAAGAGTATTTTGGGAGAACTGATTAAAAAATGTACTGAGATGAGTGTAAATGAAATATGTGATGGAATGAAAGTTGAAAGAAATCGGACATATGTGATACCTCCGAATTATGATTTAATATTAGAAGATAATAAATTTAAATTAATAATGCCTTCAGCACCGCGGGGTTTAAGGTTACCAATAGATCATTTCTTCCGTTCTTTAGCAGAATCTCAAAAAGAAAATTCAATTGGAATTATACTTTCTGGAACAGGAACAGATGGATCATTAGGGCTTAGAGCGATTAAAGGGGTGGGAGGAATGATAATGGTACAATCTCCAGAAACTGCTAAATATAATGGTATGCCACAAAGCGCTATAAAAAGTACTTTGGTAGATTTTGTTCTAGCCCCAGAAGAAATGCCTGAGCGATTGATCTCTTATGTAAAAAATTCATACAATGTCACAAAAACCAAATTAGAACTCCCTGGAACTGAAACAGCCATTCTGTTGGATGAAATTTTCAGAACTTTACGCTTAAAGAGGGGGTGGGACTTTTCAGCATATAAGGAAGCAACGATTTTAAGGAGATTAGAAAAAAGGATGTCAATTAATAATATTGACACTTTAAATGAATATGTAAAATTTTTTATTGGCAATAGCAATGAAATAGCTATTCTCAGTCAAGAATTGTTAATTGGAGTTACAAATTTCTTTCGAGATAAAGATGCATTTGATCATCTAAAAAAATTTGTAATTCCTAAGTTATTTGAAGGACGTTCTATAGAATCTCCTATTAGAATTTGGGTTCCATCATGTTCAACAGGAGAAGAAGCATATAGCATTGCAATTTTAATATCAGAATATTTAGACATTATGAATGAAAAATTTGATGTGCAAATTTTCGCAACTGATATTGATGAACAAGCTATTGAAAAAGCAAGAATAGGGATTTATCCCGATAATATTGGTGTTGACATCCCAGAAGAGTATTTGAAAACCTATTTTATCTCTCAAAACAATACATACGAAATTAAAAAAGAAATACGTGATTATATCGTTTTTGCTGTTCAGAATGTTATTGCCGATCCACCTTTCTCTAAATTAGATCTAATCTCTTGTCGTAATTTGCTGATCTATTTAATTCCAGACATTCAAAAAAAGTTATTGCTCCTATTTCATTTTGCTCTCAATATAAATGGTTTTCTTTTTTTAGGAAACTCAGAATCAATTAGTAATGTTTCTTCTTACTTTTTGGTAATTAATTCACGCTGGAAAATCTTTCAAAAGATTGAGACTCTTTTACCGTATTTAGAATATGAAAGAACATTTCCACCCTTAGTAACTAATATTAAAAAGCAGATATCTGAAAATATGAAACCACAAGAAAACGTATTAAAATATGATAAACTAGTCAAAGATTATATGCTCGATCAATTCTCTCCTTCAGCAGTTTTGATAAATCAGGAAAATAAAATTCTCTATATTCACGGTCATTCAGGAAAGTTCTTGGAACCATCCGAAGGTGATGCTAATTTAGATATTCTTGATATGGCACGCGAAGGTTTACATTTAGAATTATCAACTGCCTTGAGAAAAGCAAAGATACAGAAAAAAGAAGTAAAATGCCAAAATTTAAAATTTAATATATATGGAAATACAATATCTGTTAATCTAACTGTAAAACCAATAAGCAAACCAGGAAAGTTCGATAAACTGATCCTTGTAATATTTGAGGAAAATCCAATTGAATCAGAAGAAAAAACAATTGAAATTGAAGGAGATAATATTGAAAATGAGAAAATAAAGCTCCTTGAATATGAGCTAAAATCAACTAAACAAACTCTTCAAACAGCATATGAAGAACTTGAAATCACGAACGAAGAATTAAAATCTACTAATGAGGAATTACAATCGTCAAATGAAGAGTTCCAGAGTACAAATGAAGAACTACAGACTTCTAGAGAAGAGCTTCAGTCGATAAATGAGGAATTAATTACTGTAAATACAGAGTTAGATGTGAAAATAAATGAAATATCGCTTATAAACGCTGATCTCCTTAATTTAATACAAAGTACTGATGTGGGAATTATTTTTTTGGATCTAAATCTTAATATTAAACGATTTACACCCCCAATTACAAAAATTCTAAACATAATCGATACTGATCTTGGGCGTCCGCTTCTCCATATCACCTCTAACTTAAATTATAATTACTTGATTAATGATGCTTTAGAAGTCATTAAAAATCAACAACCCAAAAACTTAGATGTCGAAGATAAAGATGGAAAATGGTACAATATACGAATTTTACCATATAAAACATTGAATAAGATTGTAGATGGGGTTACAATATCATTTCTTGATATTACACAAATCAAGAAAGCAAATCAAATGACTGAGGAAGCTCGAGAGTTTTCAGATAATATTATTAAGACTATTCGTGAACCTCTCTTAATCCTTGACTCAAATTTCAGAATAATTTCTGCGAATCATAGTTTTTACGAGACTTTTTTAGTTTCGAAAAAAGAAACTGAAGGTAAAATCCTTTTTGATTTAGGAAGCGGACAATGGGATATCCCAGAGTTGCGAGTAATTCTGGAAGAAATTCTTCCTAAAAGCTTAGAATTTGAAGATTATGAAGTTACTCATGAATTTCAAATTATAGGTAAAAAAATTATGTTCCTTAATGCAAGGAAATTAAATTCCATAAATGTTAATTCTGAGTTGATATTACTTGCGTTTGAAGACATCACATCCTTTAGAGAGACTGAAGAAAAGTTGAAAAACTCTGAAATAAGATATAAAAACGCATTCGATCTTACAAATTTCTATAAAGACTTGTTTGCTCATGACATGAGCAATATTTTGCAAAGCATAATTTCTACAGTAGAATATTATGATAAATTACAAAAAGATGAGAGCGACAAGAACTATCTTGTAGAAAATCTTACAAATTTAATTTCTAAAGCTTCAGTTTTGATAGCTAATGTCAGAAAATTATCAAAAATTGAGGATCCTAATGCTACAATTGGTCCAATAAAAATTTCTGATGTCTTGAAGAAAGCTACTAAAAATATTAAGGATAGTTTTAAATCAAGGAAATTAAATTTGGAAATATCCGGATTGACTGATGACATGTTTATTCAAGGCGATGATTTGTTGATTGATATTTTTGATAATTTATTACATAATTCGGTTAATTATAGTGATAAGAAAAGAGAATTAGAAATTAAAATCAAAATTTCTGAAGTAGAAGCAGAAGGTACAGATTTTATCCAAATGGAATTTATTGATAATGGAATCGGAATATCTGATGATAATAAAAACAAATTATTTACTCAAAATAATAATAAAGATATTCACTCCAAAGGTATGGGCATGGGATTATCGCTTGTAAAAAGAATTATTGATAAATACAAGGGAAAAATACTAGTTGAAGACAGAATAAAGGGTAATTATAAACTGGGTTCAAATTTCAAGATTTTGCTCCGAAAGAGTGTTTAGCAGAGAGATATAAAAACTAAGAATTAAATTAAGGATTATTTTTTGTGTATATTTCATTAAAGGATGTTAAATCGTTTTAAATTAGTAAATTAGAATATAATCACTGAATTTACTATTTCATTTCAATAATATTATCAACTGACATGTATGTTAATACTTTACAATAGACCCCCTTTACTCAGCAATTTTCTTGATAATGTCTCAAAAATTGCTTCTACATTCTCACCAGTTTTCGAAGAACATTCGAGAAAATCGAATAAATTTCGTGTTTTACCATAATCTTTAGCAAATTCGGGATCGACTACTCTCTTACCTTGGGATGCTAAATCCGATTTCCCACCAACTAAAATCATTGGAAAACGAAAATTTTCATGTTCATTGGGTGTTTTCTGTATCACATCCATCCAACCTTCCATATTTTTTAAGCTAGAAAAGCGAGAAATATCATACATGAATATCCCCCCAGAAGCACCAATTAAATAATTGGGTAATAGATTTTTGAATCTATGTTCTCCAGCAAAATCCCAAATTTGCAGGGTGATATTTATTCTATCAATCTCGATGGTTTTAATATAAAAATCCACGCCAATTGTCATCTTAAAATCCTCACTATATTTTCCTGAGATATACCTATTCACTAAAGTAGTCTTTCCGACTCCTCCATCACCAATTAAGCATACTTTATACCTAGCGTGTGGCATTATAATTACCTGATATTTATAATATTTTTATTCGTTTATTTTGTAGAATTCTTGCCAATAGTCAAAATTTCTTTATTCAATGATTCATTTTCTTCCCTTAATTGTTCTATCTCTTTCATAAGGGTAGTAGTTATAGTTAAAACTTGATCTTTAGAGAACAGGTCACTATCTTTTAATTCTCTTACTTCCACGCCTCTAATTTCCAAATTTTTATCAATATAGAGAGTGGTTAAAATATTTTTTATTTCTCCATGTAAAAATGTATATGGAAATGGATATTCATCAATATCCTTTAAAAGATGGTTGCTTAGTGTTATCTTGTGACGTTGGTTACATAGTCTACAGTCATACTCTCGTATAACGGAAGCTATTTTCCTATTCATAAATACATAGTAATATATCTTATTAATATATGAATTGATATTTTCTCAATTCTCAAAATTTAGAAAAATTATTTAAATTTTTATAATATCTAATTTAGATATCTGAATTCTAAAAGAAAAAAATGAAATCGTTATAGAGGAAATAATTATTAGATTACTTGAATATGAGAGTAAGGATATCTTCTTTAAATATGATATTCCTTTACCTGATTATATTGTTATCCAAAAGTATGAAAAAGTTGAGAAAGAAGTAGTCAACTTCTCATTTCCAGCAATAATTAAATCTCAAATAGCAATAGGGAGCAGAAAAAAAGAAGGGTTGATAAAGATAGTACAAAATCAAGAGGAGGCAATTTCAACATGCAAGGATCTTTTTAATCGAACTGTTGCTGGCTATAATGTCGAAGCAATTTTAATTGAAGAATTAGTTAACATCAAACACGAATTTTATGTATCTATTGCATTAGATGCTTCTGGCAGACAATTCTACATCATTGCAAGTGAAGAGGGTGGAATTGAAATTGAAGAAGTAGCCAAAAAAAATTCAGAATGTATCTTTAGAATAAATTTTCCTCTTTCCACTGGTTTAACAGATAAAATTGCCAATAAAATTGCAATCAAACTTGGTTTCACTAAAGATCTGCAAGAAAAAGCTGTGAGAATTTTCAAAAATATGTGGAATATAACAAAAGATTTGGAAGCTCAACTAGTTGAAATTAATCCTCTTGCACTTACCCCCACAGAATTGATTGCAATTGATGGTAAAATGATTTTAGATGATGATGCAAGTTTTAGACAACCAATTATCGAAGAATTTAAAAATAAAAAACAATCCAAATTAGAAAAATATGCTATGGAAGCAGGATTCTCTTTTGTTAAATTAAACGGAAATATTGGAATACTTGCAAATGGTGCTGGTTTGACCATGGCTTTATTAGATATCTTATCAAATATGGGATTAAAGCCGGCAAATTTTTTAGATATTGGAGGAGGAGCGTCAAACGAGAGAGTATATAAAGCCTTAATATTACTTTTTAAACTTAAACCCAAATGTATATTTATAAACATTTTTGGGGGATTAACTCGATGTGATATAGTAGCAAAAGCAATTGTACAAGCCATTAATGATTTTATAAATTTCCCTCCCTTAGTTATTAGGTTATCTGGAACGAATGAAAAGGAAGGAATAGCTTTATTAAAAAAAGAAGGAATAGATGCTTATCAAGATGTGATAGAAGCAGTAAAAAGAGTAAAGGAGGTGTTAAGCGATTAGATGTATATAGATGAAAACTCAAAAGTTGTTGTGCAAGGGATTACAGGCAATCAAGGAGGTTTTCATACAAAACTCATGCTTGAATATGGTACAAAAATTGTAGCAGGTGTAAATCCAAATAAAGGTGGTGAAGAAGTTCAAGGAATTCCGGTTTTCAATTCCATCAAAAAAGCAGTTAATGAAACAAATTGCGATACGAGTATTGTATTTGTTCCTGCTAAATTTACATTTGATGCTGTTAAAGAGAGTTTGTTAGCAGGAATAAAGATAAGTGTTATTATCACTGAATTAATGCCAGTTTTCGATATGTTAAGGTTGGTAGAGATAGCAAGGGAGAAAAATTTATATTTAATTGGACCAAATAGCCCAGGAATGATGATTCCGGATAAAATTAAATTGGGGATCATGCCAAGTGATTTGTGTCATTTTGGAGAAGTAGCTGTTATTTCCAAAAGTGGAACATTATCCTACGAGATTACTAAAGTAATCGGAACAGCTGGTATTGGTGTTTCAGCTTATATCGGGATAGGGGGAGATCCTGTGAGAGGTACAACAATGTTAGAAGCAATAGAATATTATAATGAGGACCCAAAAACAAAAATCATTGTTTTGATAGGTGAAATCGGTTCAAATGAAGAAGAAAAAGCAGCATTATTTATAAAGAATAATGTTGATAAATCAGTTATAGCGTATATTGCTGGAAAAAACGTACCAGAAGGAAAACGCATGGGTCATGCAGGAGCTATTATCTCAGGAGTCTTTGGCTCAGCTCAAGGAAAAATTAAAGCTTTAAGAAATTCAGGAGTTTTAATTGCTGATAATCCATGGGATGTTCCAAAAATAATAAATGACATTCTATAATTATAATTAACTTTTAATTTCTTCAAGAAAGCTTTCCCTATAACGTCCTAATTTAAATAGATTAGTAATAAATATTTTATTTTACTAAAAAAAATTGCTAAAATACATCTTTTTAAATCTATAATACATCAGATACTCGTTTTTGTTCTCAATAAATAAAACCTTTAAAAAAATAAATATTAGTAACGTCAATGAAAATTTCATCTGCGGAATATTACAAGAAAGTATTAGGATCTTGGGAAGGTCGCATAGCAGGAGATTATGTTGGAGCACCGGTTGAATTTAAATCTCATGAGCAAATATTGAATCAATTCGGAAATATAACATATTTTACTGAACCAATTGATCTAAATTACGTAAATGATGATGAGATGTATGAAATTTGTGCTCTGATCGCTTTAGAAAAAAAAGGAATAAATCTCAATGCTAGAGATATTGCTATAGAATGGACAGATCTATTGTATGGTTTGAACTTCACCGCTGAAAAGATTGCTTTAGATAATCTCAGATCGAATATATGGCCACCTCAATCTGGATTGCACAACAATATCTACTTTGATGCCATTGGGGCACAAATGCGAGCCGATATTTGGGGTCAAATCGCTCCAGGCGCACCTTCAGTGGCAAAGAGATACGCTGAAATGGATGGCTCTATCTCACATGCTGGAATAGGCATTGAAGGTGAAATTTATATAGCAGTGCTAGTTTCAAACGCATTTACTGAACAAAATATCAAAACTAATATTGAAAAATCACTTAATCTAATTCCTCCTCCTAAGGAAAGCCTATATTCTCAAATGGTAAAAAAATCGATTCAGATTTATGATGAGAATCCATTAGATTTCAGAAAAGCTCTAATAAATTTGATTAGATATTGGGAGGATATTCGAAAAAATGTGTTGAAAGTGACAGGAGTTAAAGGATCTAAATCAGATTCCCTTTTAACTCGAAAAAGAAAAATGTATTTGAAGGATAATAGTTCAGTTCACGTTTTACCAAATATTGGTATTATTATTTTATCCTTACTTTATGGTTCAGAAGATAAAGATGATCCTTTAGGAAGATCTATTTGCATTTCTGCAATGATGGGGTTTGATACAGATTGTAATTGTGGAAATATCGGAGCAATATTAGGAGCTCAATTAGGTGCAGCTAGAATCCCTAAAAAATGGACAGACCCCTTAGAAGATAGCTTTTCTACTTTTGTTAAAGGATATGAAAAATGGAAGATATCTGAATTAGCAAATCGAATTGTAAAAATAGGAGAAATTGTTATTTCAGAAAAATATCACGAATATAATAGGAGTAGTATGCCTTAATCATAAAAAGCCGATTATTTTATATTTTGAAAAAAATGAAGAAATCCTTTTTTAAGAATTCATTATCTCTCAGAAAATTCAAGCATGTTAATCATATCATCGCAAAAACGGGAAATGCTTCCCATATTAATCATGTTGGAAAAATTTAAATGAAAATAGAATCTAAAGATATTATCTACTATTATGATTATTTTGTAAAAACGATAAAAGAGTTAGAGAAATTTGGCCCAGAAGAATGTATACGAAATGGCAGCAAAGAAGTTAATTGCTTCTGAATTACCCAAATATTATCCGCAATTCGAGTATCATAATAAAATAGCGATAATCGAGCCTAATACGGATATAGATCAAGTAATTGCTGAAAACTCGTGGATGAAAACTGACAAATTAGTTGTAAAACCTGATCAACTGTTTGGTAAGAGGGGTAAAGCTAATTTAATTTTACTTGATGCTGATAGCAATCAAATGAAAGAATTTTGTAATAGTAACTTAGGAAGAGTTCGTGTTATTTCTGGAATTGAAGGAGAAATTACCCGGATGCTTGTTGAACCATTTATCCCACATCAAAAAGAATATTACATCTCATTTACAACCGAGAGGGAAAATGATCTGATTCACTTTAGTTTTGAAGGTGGTATTTTTGTGGAAGAAAATTGGGATAAAGTGTTGCATATACCTATACCTGTTGGTCAAGAAATTCAGGATTTTGATTTAGCAAGCAAGATGCCCGATTTAGGTGATTTGATGGATGTAATAATTCCCTTTATTAAGGGTATGTATCAAGTTTTTGTCGATCAAGATTTTACTTTCCTTGAAATTAATCCATTTGCCATTACAAAAGAACATAAGATTGTTCCATTAGATGTAAAGGCTCGTTTAGATGACACAGCTGCTTTTCTTCATGCAGATACATGGGGAAATCCTCAGAATCCTATAGAATTCCCGGCTGGTTTTGGTCAGAAAATGAGTCCTGAAGAAGAAAAAATACAAAGTCTAGATGAAAAGACGGGAGCCTCACTTAAATTAACGATTCTTAACAAAGAGGGTCGAATATGGACTATGGTTGCTGGAGGTGGAGCAAGCGTTATATATACAGATACAATTGCAGACCTTGGTCTTGCAAATGAACTTAGCAACTATGGAGAGTATTCTGGTAACCCTAGTCAAGATCACACGCAAATTTATGCTCAAACCATAATTGATCTCATTACCGAATCCCCTGATCCTGAGGGAAAAGAGAAATACTTAATAATAGGCGGAGGAATTGCAAACTTTACTGATGTTAAAGCCACATTTGGAGGAATTGTGAAAGCAATCAAGAATTCGGTCGATAAATTAAAGAAGGCTAATGTAAAGATCCTCGTTCGGAGAGGCGGTCCAAATGAAAAGCAAGGGTTAGAATTAATGCGAAAAGTTGGTGAAGAAACTGGCATTCCAATAGATATTTATGATCGGTATGATAGCATGACACGACCAGTTGCTAGAATGAAAGAAAAAATGGAGAGTGAATTGTAAATGGAAAATTATGAATTATTTGATGAAAATTCCCAAGCCATAATTTATGGGTTACAAGCGGCTCCAGTTCAACGAATGTTAGATTTTGATTACGTGTGTCGTCGGAAGACGCCATCGGTTGCTGCCATGATTCGACCTACCCAGGAAGCTGCAGTTGCGTATCATAAAGTATTCTGGGGAAGTAGCGAAATTGTGATTCCTGTTTATAAAACGTTAAGTATGGCAATCAAGAAGCATCCTAAAGCAGACGTTATGATAAATTTTGCATCTTTTCGCTCTGCATATGATACTAGTAAGGAAGCACTTGATTCAGAAACGATTCGAGTTGTTGTAATTATTGCCGAAGGTGTACCAGAAAGGCAAAGTCAATTACTAAATAAAATTGCACATGATCATGAAAAAGTTATTATTGGTCCGGCTACAGTTGGAGGAATACGTGCTGGAGCTTTTAAAATCGCTAATACTGCGGGTACACTTGAAAATATAATATTATCCAAACTGTATCGCCCTGGTTCAGTAGGTTTTGTATCCAAGTCTGGTGGTTTAAATAACGAAATGAATTTTATGATTGCCCAAAATACAGATGGAGTCTATGAAAGTATTGCAATCGGAGGGGATCGCTATCCTGGATCCCGGCTAATCGATCACCTTTTGAGATACGAATCAAACCCAAAAATCAAAATGCTTGTTTGCTTGGGTGAAATTGGCGGAACAGAAGAATATGAAATAGTTAACGCCTTGAAGAGTGGAACAATCAAAAAGCCCATTGCTGTATGGGTTACAGGAACTGCCGCGAGAATACTTCCTAAGGGTCTCCAGTTTGGTCATGCAGGTGCAATGGCTGGAAGTGATAGAGAAACGGCTGAAGCCAAAAATGATGCACTCAAAAAGGCTGGGGCTATGGTTCCAACTTCTTATGAAGATTTCGATAAAGTAATTAGAGGAATATTTGATAGACTAAAATCTGAAGGTAAAATTGAACCAATTGACGAAGTAGAACCCCCCAAAATTCCGCTTGATTTTAATGAAGCTGTTCGACTTGGAATAGTCCGACGTCAAAGTGATGTTGTTGTCACCATTTCAGATGATCGTGGTGATGTACCAACCTTTGCTGGTATCGGACTTGATGATATAATCCGTGAACATAAATCAATTGGGTATGTGATTGGACTCTTATGGTTTAAGAAAGAATTACCCGAATTCGCTCAAGAATTCATAGAAATGGTGATTAAGCTTACTGCAGATCATGGACCTGCTGTTAGTGGAGCTCATAATGCGATCATCACTGCTCGTGCTGGTAAAGATTTAATGTCCTCACTTGCTTCGGGAATTTTAACAATTGGCCCTCGTTTTGGTGGCGCAATTTCAGATGCTGCTAAATATTTCAGGGAAGCTTTACAAAAACAAATGCCGCCATTGGAATTTGTAAGTTACATGAAAAATGTGGCACAAGTGAATATCCCGGGGATAGGGCATAGAATAAAATCCGTACAGAATCCAGATGTTCGAGTAACTTTACTCAAAGAATTCGTCTTTAAGAAATTTCCAAAACATCCTCACCTAGATTATGCATTGGAAGTAGAAAAACTCACAACATCTAAGCGTAACAACTTAATTCTGAATGTCGATGGTTGCATAGGTATTACTTTTTTGGATTTACTGGAAAATCTAGATTTCACTAAAGAAGAGATTGAAGATGTTATACAAAGTGAGGCATTGAATGGATTATTCGTTCTAGGAAGAACAATTGGAATGATGGGACATGTATTTGATCAAAAACGTCAACGTGCTGGGTTATATCGTCAACCATGGGATGAAATTTTATTTGGGAGCTAAGGAGAATATTCAAACTATATTTTTACAAATTTAAATTAACCTTTTTTGTTTAATTTATAAAAATAATAAATTTTAAGAAATCTAAATAATTAAAAACAAAAGCAAATCAAAGAAAAAATAAAATTGAAATCGAGGAAATAAAACATGGAAGATGTAGTTCAAAAGGCAAAGGACCACTTTGAAGGTTTAGTAAGGGTTCAATTAAAAAGAATTGAAGCTTTAAAGAGAGGAGCAGATTGGATTGATTATTCTAAATTGAAACCACTCATAATAGGTGTAGCTGGTGGAGATTATATCGGACCAGAAATTACAAAACATGCCGAAAATATTTTAAAGTTTCTTTTAAAAGAAGAAGTTAAAAGCGGTAAAATTCAGTTTAAAAATATCGTTGGATTGACTATTGAAAACCGAGCAAAATTATTAAAAGCAATACCTGATGATGCTCTGGTTGAGCTAAAGAAATGCCATGTGATTCTCAAGGGACCCACCCATACTCCTTCGTCAGCCGATCTTACTTCTGGTAAATGGCCAAACTTAGAAAGCGCAAATGTGTCGATGCGAAGAGAATTAGATTTATTTGCTAATGTTCGACCAGTTAAAGTTCCCGAGTTAGGTATTGATTGGATCTTTTTTAGGGAGAACACGGAAGGAGCTTATGTATTGGGTTCACAGGGAATTAATGTAACAGAAGACTTAGCTTTTGATTTTTGTGTCCATACCAAACAAGGTACAGATAGAATCCTGAGATTAGCATTTGATTATGCTAAAAAAACTGGACTAAATAGAGTATCTTTGATTACAAAAGCAAATGTTGTGAAAGCTACTGATGGAATGTACTTAAACATGGCGAAAAAGCTGGCAAAAGAAGAATACCCAGAAATAAGGTTTGATGATTGGTATATAGATATAATGGCCGCCAAATTAATTGATCCAGAACGTCAGAGAGACTTTAAAGTATTCGTGGCACCCAACTTATATGGAGATATCATTACTGATGAAGCAGCGCAAATTCAAGGATCCGTAGGTACTGCGGGAAGTGCAAATATCGGAAAACGCTATGCGATGTTTGAAGCCATACATGGTACAGCACCTAGAATGGTAGAAACAGGAAGAACTAAATACGCAGATCCAACAAGCATTATTAAAGCTTCTGCAATGCTCTTAAATCATATTGGATACATAGAAAAAGCTAAAAAGCTAGAAATGGCATTAGATATCTGTGCATTATACGAGAAAAAGTTAAAAGTGACTGGAAGAGACACGGGTGCGACGGGTGCAGAGTTCGGCAAGTACATAATGGAAACCTTACAAGATCCAAAGATTGAAGAGAAATGGAATAGCTTTCAAAAAGCTTGATTTGACATTTTTTAAAAAGTCGAAATTTCTAATTTTTTTTATCTTATTTATAAAAATTAAAGCAAGTTGTTTAAATCCGTTTTTAAACACGAGTTTATGGACTTGAAATGTAATAAATTAATTTATATAATTAATACATAAATTTTAAATACCTATTGATTTAAAACCAAATAAAGCAATAGATAAACTTGATTCAGACTTTATAAGTTAATTCTTAATTTTTAAAAAAAAAATTAAAAAAAAATATTTTTTTAGCTTTTTAATATTCAAAACAAGATAGTTTTTCGCTTGAATAATTTTCTCTCTTTTAAAATGAGAGTATGATAATATTATAATTAATTAAAGATAAGTTAAAATAGAAAGAATTAATTCTTATGTAATAAAATTCAAATCAAAACAATTAAATGTTAATCATTAATAAAAAAAGGAGAGATATATGAGTGAACAATCTAATCTACCTTCAGAAAGTCAAATTAACAAAGAAATGAAACATGAAGATAAAGTATTTTTAAGGAGTTATTCTAAAGTTATTTTCCTTTATCCCCTTTTAATTACATCTTTCGTATTATTTTTAATGCAATATATTAGTGGAACGAATGAACCATGGCTTGGAGCAATTTGGCTTACAGTTTTTTTCTTTAATTTATTCATTATTGCTTTCGACACCTCATCAACTAAATTCTTTATATTACTATTAATCGTAATTATATTAGTATTTCTCTTTGTTTTTCTCTTACATCCAAAAGCAATAATTGGTCAAATATTTTCATTTGAATTCTCAATTATAATGAATTATCAATTTTATTTGGCTTCCACGGTAATTTTAACCATTATATTTATTATAGCTTTGATTGCACCTATGTTTAATTATTGGAAAATAGAAAGAAACGAAGTAATTCACAAAAAAGGGATTATTGTTTCGACTAAGAGGTATCCTACAAAAAGCCTACGTATTGAAAAATATATTCCCGATCTTTTTGAGCTTTTACTATTAAGAGCTGGATCAATTCAATTGTTTTTGGGAAACGAGGAAGTAGCTCATCTTGATACTATCTTAAATATCCATAAAAAAGCAAAAAATATAGATTTTTTACTTAGTGACATTCAAGTTGAAGTTGAAAAAAATTAAAAGCTTCAGTTCCCTTAAGGATTTGTCGAAGGAGTATATATAATATTTAGATTTGTATGGCAATTTACAATACCCAATAAGGTCAAACAGAGCAAAAATGTTAGATTGCAAATTTAAAAATAAATTTCTTCTTTTTTTTCATTGAAGTTCGAATTTTGATGAAATGAGAGAGTAAGAAACTAGATTTCATTCAAATGAAAGCCAAAGTTTGGTTCAATATAACAATTGTTAAAATCAAGAATAATAAGCTAATTGCTGCTGGTAATATCATTATGCTATAACCGTACTTAGTTTGATCTAAATGAGTTCTTCTATGGATGTAATAATAGAGTAGTGCGCTAAATCCTATTCCGAATATAATGAAAAGTGATATTATTCCAAGTAAATCATTTTTGTTTCCATAGCTATCGGGAACGAAATTAATATTAAAATGAAGTGGAATTGTTTGGGGTAGTTGAAAATAGATAAACAGAAAATAAGCTAATCCCGTAATTGAAAGAATAATTGAAACGATAAATAAGGATAAGGCATATTTAATGTCTTTTGAAGAGCTTTTAGTAACTTTAAAGGGTTCGGGTTTTTTTATAACTTGTGGCTCAATATTTCTCCCGATCCTATTTAAATTACTAATAAATTCATCTTCTTTAGCAGGCGTTAATCCATAAAATTTCTTTTTTTTTCCATTCGTTTCAATGAACAATAGATTATCTAGTTTAGTGGCATATAAATAGACAGTCTCGAAATTTCCTTCGATTAAAAATTTGAATTTTCCAAACAAATATCCTGGAATCCCTACACCACCCAATCTAATACCCTCATAATCTTTCGTTTCCGATTTAATTATTCTTTTAATCGAATCAATCGGAATTCTTGTAGTTTTTAATCCCCACTTAATTAAAAGAAATTCGTTTGTTATGATGTATTCCAGTTCATAGTATGCATAAATTAATAATGAAAATATGGCGATAATTGCTATAAAAAAACTTAACATTAATAGAAAAACTGAAACACTCTGAATACTCGAATATATTGAAACTAGTATAGTTAAGAACAATATAATAATTGCTATTGTAGTAAAAATTATATATTTCCCTCCATTTGACTTTGCAGGTTTAAATATTTGATAATCTGACATTCATCAATCAACACATTATTTTTATTCTAATTATATTATTATTTCAATTAAGTCATATATAAGAAACTATTAAAGTAGGAGTATTACAGTTTAAATACTGTTTTGTGTTTCCTCTTTATTTATTAAGCAAAAACCAAAAAACAATCTAACTTTTATTAATGAATAAATCACGTTAAAGTTATTAATAAAATATTTTATTTTCTTCTGATTTTATTGCCTTAATGTTACCAGAAGAATTTAGCCAAATTATATATGAAGAAGAAGAGAATGGGATTCTAATGATATATCCAAAAATCACCTGCAATCAGTAACTGAGTTAATTTTATTAAATACTAGCTTTAAACATCTCTTTTAAATGATGATTCCCATAACTTGGCGCAACAACATCTTCATTCATAAAACGACTCATAAATTTTAATATAGTATAAGTTTTAAAAGAATATAGCCTAACTATTCCAAGAAACAATTTCACTAAAAACGAGGGAAGATGAGTAATCTTAGGTTTTTTATCAAGAACCTCAAATGCTAATTTTGAGATATCATTGATTTTCATTGTGTCTGGGCCACCAACAGGAATTATTTTATCCATCTCATCAATATGTTCGTAAAAGAATTCGGCCAAATCAATTGGATCAATAGGATTCATGAAATTATTACCATGCCCTAGTAAAATTATTCTTCCTTTTTTAGCCATTTCAAAGAATTCT
>Ga0315536_1000199_pt1 | contig 29729 bp, 24 predicted proteins | sample SalMarSW160230MG_FD_203093 | JGI IMG/M metagenome (GOLD analysis project Ga0315536, IMG submission 203093) | Salt marsh sediment microbial communities from the Plum Island Ecosystem LTER, Massachusetts, United States - Salt Marsh Sediment SW1602-30 ...
AGGAAAATGTCCTTCCATTAAAGAAAGATATTAAAAAAATGGCCGTGATAGGTCCAACAGCAGAGAACAAAGATGTGCTACTGGGTAATTATTTTGGGACACCATCGAGATATACTACAATCTTACAAGGAATAAAAGAAAAAGTTACCGGAAAAACTGAGATATATTATGCTGAGGGGTGTCCCTTAAAAGAAAAATCAGAAGATGGTTTTGGTGAAGCAATTAAAATAGCAAAAGAAGCAGACGTCATTATCATGGTATTAGGAATAAGTCCTCGTTTAGAAGGGGAAGAAGGACAAGCTATTGAATCCGATTTATTTGGAGATAGAATAGATATTGGTCTTCCAGGTAGTCAAAATTCCTTATTAAAAGTGATTCATAATCTAGGAAAACCGATGGTACTAATATTAACCGGTGGGAGTGCGCTATCGTTTGTACAAGCTAAAGAAATGATCCCAGCAATCCTTTTTGCGTGGTATCCTGGAGAAGAAGGTGGAAAGGCAGTTGCTGATGTAATTTTTGGGGATTACAATCCTGCTGGTCGATTACCGATAACTTTTTATAAAAATGTAGATCAACTTCCTGAAAGTAGAAATTATAATATGAAAGGAAGAACATATCGCTATTTTGAGGGAGATCCATTATATCCCTTCGGTTTTGGATTAAGTTATACGAATTTTCATTATGAGAATTTGGACATCTCTACTGATAAAGTAAGAATTGGGGAAGATATTCTTATCAGTGTTGAATTAGAAAATACGGGCGGCAATTTTGGCGAAGAGGTAGTTCAATTATATCTTTCTCACACGTCTTCCAAATATAATGTTCCGATTCGTGAATTAAAAGGATTTAGGAGAATAAAACTTATTAAAAATGAGAGAAAGGTCGTGAAATTTACATTACACCCGCATGATTATTCCACGGTTGATATGGAAGGAAACAGGATTGTTGATCCGGGAGAAATAATTATTACGATTGGCGGATCTCAACCGGAATTTAAGGAAAACAACGAAAATTTTGTTAGGGGGACCCTTAATCTTATTGGGAAATCTTTAAAGCTCGATTAATTTTTTTATCAAATTTTTTATGAGTAAACTCTTCTTAAATATCTCTTTATATAAAATTTTTATAGTTGGAATTTAATAATAAATATAAAAGTAAAAAAACTGAATAAACTTCTTGATTACCATGAGAATAAAGAAAATAATAAGTATCGATGAGCGAGGGCGCATTGTGATACCTAAAGAAGCACGGAACGCTCTTGGGATTACTACGAATTCACAATTAATGATGATCAGCGATTCAGAAGCAAAGGAAATTCGAATTACTCCAATAGGGCTCTCCGGAGATAAGATCCCAATAAAACTACGGGTCACCATGGCAGATATACCGGGAGCACTTGCTCGACTTGCAACATTATTTGGAAATCTGGGATTGAGCATGATGTATAGTGAAGCAGTAATAATTGAAAAAGATAAAACAGCAGTCTGGACAGTAATTTCGGAAAGGCCTGATAATCTGGATGATTTAAAAGAAGAACTCATGAATCAAGGTGGGGCAATAAAAGTAGAGATACTTCCCTTAGAATAAATATTAAAAATTTAGGTACATCTTAATGGCTAAAAAGAAGAAGAAAGATATAAGAAATGATATTGTTTCATCATATTCTCTTGATAATGCTCTAAAATCATCTGAAAAAACGGGAGCAGACCTTCAAGGATTATTAAAAGGAGTATCAGAAGATAAAGGATTTATAACTCCTAAAATAGAGGAACAGAGAGTCGCCCCTCAATTATCGCACGAATCGAAGAAAAAAATAGCTGAAGCATATATACAGGAGGATGTTCCATTAGTTCAGAGGGAAAATGTAGAAAAAAGTACTGAAGTAAACATAATAAAAACTGCACCTTCTCTAAAAGCAGAAGAGTTGAAACCTCATATTCCAGCAACTGTAATAAAACCTTCTTTTTCTAAAAAAGATAGTATATATATAAGCTTGGCTGACTTTTTCCAAGAAATGTACAATGGATATAATGTACGTTATGATAGGTGGGAAAATTCAATATCTTCAATATTGACTATTTTACGAAAAATGAGGAAAATCACTAAGAAAAATACAGAGGATCTCGTAGAATCTATTACAAACATGCATCATAAGATACAGATTAACTTAGAAAATTTTAAAATAAAAAGAGATGAAGTTGAAAAAGTCGCTGGTGTTGATGTAGAATCAATGTCAGGTGAATTCAAAAAGGTTTTGGGATTATTAGAACTGCAAGTTAAAGAGTATCAACTAAAGAAGTTAACAGATGAATACATTCATTTTCAGCATCTTCTCTCTTGAATTCCTAATTGAATTTTGGAAAAAAAATCAATACAATAAATTATGCCATCATCAAGTAAATCGCAAGATCGTCCTTTAATCTTAGATATTGGAAGTAATACTTTTCGAATGGGATGGGCAGGTGATGATTTTCCTGATATCATTGCTCCAAGCGTTTATGTAGATCTTTCTGATTTTATATTTACATCTGATGTATTAGAGGGATTAGAAGAGATTTATCTTCAGAATTCTGAACAAGAATATTTTGTTGGTCATGCTGCTCTAAAATATCAATATATATTAAGGCTTCACGAGTTTAAAAAAGAGAATAATTATAACTTATTATTGAAATTCTTTTATTATTATTATCAACAACTTGGAATAGAAGAACGATTCCTATTCAAACAACCTTTGATCATTTTAACTTCATTTAACATGTCAGATCTGGAAAAGGAAAAGTATAAGGAAATATTTCTTGAATCATTAGGATTTCCGGCACTTTTATTTTTATCAGATGACCAAGCAATATTATCAACAATGCAAAAAACAAGTGGCGTAATTATAAATATTGGTGAAAGTACTACATTAATTTCAACCATATTCCATGGTTTCACTAATATCATGGCTAAGGATGTCTTCCCTATTTCAAGCAAAGATTTGACAAATTACATGTTAAATTTGCTCATATCCAAAAAAATTTTTGAAGAAAATCTCTATATTGATGAAAAAATTGCAAATGAAGTAAAAGAGAGATATTCTCTTTGTGCTCTCTATCCCGAGGAGGAGATCAAGAAAGTCAAGGAAGGATTGACGAAATATGATAGAATGATTACTTTACCGAATAACTTGAAAGTTAAAATAAATATTGAGCGAATTCAAGTTTCGGAACCATTATTTGATCCAAAAAAGATCCACATAGATTATATAAGCTTAGCTGAAGCCGTTTCAAAAGTGATAAAAGCTTGGGATAGAGAGAATTGGGAAGAATTAATACCAAACATCATCTTAGCAGGAGGGGGGAGTTTGATTCCAGGATTAGCTGAGAGACTTAAGATAGAATTGATGAGTTTCTTCTCTGAGAAAATAAAGAATAAAATAAATGTTATCGCTCCTTCTGGTCGTGAAAATATGGGATGGATTGGTGCTTCAATATTATATTCTAAAGACCAATTACACAAGGGATGGATTGAAAGTCCAAGAAAGGAACAAAAGCTAGTTACTGAAGAAAAGGAGGAGTAAAATGAAATGACGGTAAGGCTTGATGTGAAAAAACAGTTTTTAAATAAATTTCAAGATTCTGTAATTCAGGCTAGAAAACTACTTCAAGTAGGAAACCATCATTGGGCAGATCGCTTATTAACAGAATTATATTTTGAAATAGAAAGAAGTGAATGGTTAGATATCCAGAAAAAGCACCAATTAATAATGATCATTACAAATTCATGGTGGATGTACATAAATTCACTGATGCAATTAAAAACTGAAGAATCTAAAGTTGATATAACCAAATATATTGATGGTTATAAGCGATTTTTCTCTTTTTTATCAAAATTAGATAACTTTTATCTTTTCAATAATTTTACAACTAAGTTATTGAAATCTTTCATTGGAATGGAAGAAATCTCTCTTTCTGGCATCACTAAATTCATAAATTCTTTTTGTGTAAAAGTGAGTGAACGAAAAGAAGATTTAAAATTAGTTGAATTACAAATCCTTCTAATGTATATAAGGAAATCCGTGATCCCTCAAGAATTTTATCATTTTAGTATGGAAATTATCGGGAGAACTGTTTTTAAACTAGAACCAAGTAAGAGATCCTTATTTTTATATATTCTATTAGAAAATATTAACTTAAATTATCAGTTAATGGAAAATTCTGAAGAATTTGTAAGACAGATTAATAAAATTTTGCAAAATAGGCTCCCAAGTTATCTTAAAAATGAATTTAGTAACCTTAATCGGATCTCTGTCAATGAAAGAAATTTAACAACAATTTTAGGAGATCTTGAAGAATTAATATATTATCTTAATGATATTGGAGAAGCTTCTTGGATTACAGTTATAATTAAGAATGTGTTTGAAAAACTAAATAGATTCAAATCATTTGGAGATGCGATTACGTACATCAGAAAATTCATTGATTTTTCGTTAGAAAGAAATCAATTTGATATTGCATTTGAAATATATGACTATCTCGAAGAGCTCTTTATGGTTCAGACTGATTTGGGATATGACAATATTTTAATTGAGTTGTGGGTTGAAGCTTCAAAAAAATTTGTAGATATGAAAGAAAAAAGATATTTATTGCAATCTTTAGAAAAGTTGAATACTCACTTAAAGGTTCCGCAAACTAATGCTCAAATTTATCATTATTTCTATACATGTAATTTCTTATGGCAATTTAAATCAATCTTTTTTTCTTTAGAACAAAGAGATTTTTGGAGGATGATGTTTTATAGAGTTTTATTTGAGGAACAAGATTTTGAATTAGTTAGTAAGATAATTCCTTATTTAGATAAGGATTTGCAGGAGATTATCTCGTTTCCAAAACAACTTTATAATGATGTTAACTCGTTTATTAGTGATATTTACACATTTGACGATGAACGATTTGCACCAATAATGCTTGAAGAAAATTTTGAAATTAAACAAATGATACTGAGAATTGATGCTAATGGATCAATATCATATCGGATGATATCATTACAAGACCAGGTAAATGAAGGAAGAATTTTCAATGAATATTGGAATGACACACAAATTATCGAGATATTCAACGATATATTCTCTAATAACCCTGAGAAAACGTTTAATTTTACTTTGATGGATATTGGTAAATTATTATATAATTTCCTCCCTAGAACAATAAGAAACTTCTTTAAACAGTTTCGGGTAAAGACTTTAAAGGTCGTTCCAGAGATATATTTTATACTTGAGAACATGACAATTCCGTTCCAGTTAATTTATGATAATAACTTTTTCTTGCTTAAATATTCTATAGGTTACATTATTGGGGAACCTCCTTTAGGAGGAGTATCTTTTGATTATCATACCGATACTTCTATTGAAGATATACCTCAAAAGGATATTTCAGTTCTAATTATAGATTGCACTAATTCTGTTAATCCTTTAAAATGGAATGAATCAATAAAGAACAAAGAATTAATTTTTCCTTTTCCAACTGGAGCAGAGGAACTCAAGTATATCACTAATTTTTTCAATAATAGGGATGAAGTCAAAGAAATTATAGTTTTATCTGGAGAGTATTCTACCAGAAGTCATATTTTGTCCCAATTAGCTAGTAGAAAGCATAATATCATACATTTTGTTGGTAACATCTTTTATTCTAATTGGAATCCATATAAGAGCTTTTTTCTAGCTAACAATAATGAAATTGTCACTTTCTATGAAATCAACTCTACTTTGAAATCCCAGAATGGAAATGTCTACCCATTCCTATTTTTTAATTGTCAACTATTTGATGTTAAGGGAAAAAGGATAAGAAATGCACTAAAAAGGTTTGGAGATATAATGAAGGAATTTGATCATAATTATATTACAGGGATTATTGCTCGAAGCATTCCTATCTTTGATGAAGAAACCCAAGAAATCTCATCCAATTTTTATATAAATTTATTAAAACATTCAAGCCAAGGATTTGCTCTGCTTAAAGCCCGGCAAGAATGCATGTCGAAGAAAATGACATTTCTTATTGAACAGGAATTACAAGATTTAAAAGAAGATGAAGCTACGATTAAAGTTGATTTACAAAATTCACGAGCAATCTCCAGCTTTATTCTATATGGAAAACCTTGGAAAAAATTAAATTAATATAGTCTAAGTTAAATAGTATATCTATTAGATAAATTATAATTAATGTCTAGGTATTATGTCAGATAGAATATTAGAACTTCGAACGGAGAATCAAAGATTGAAGCAACAAGTACAAAGTTTAGAAAACAAGGTATTATCTCTTGTTGGGATGGTTAGATTCGAATCTTCAGGAGGTGCAGAAAAGAAGAATGTTTTGAATGAACACCTCCTCGAGTTAATTAGTAACACAAAAACTCAACTTAATATTGTTTCCACTAAAATTGATAAGTTTTATGCTACTGAATTAAAACGATTAACACAGAGAGGTGTAGCTGTTTTGTTAATAATGAATGATAGAGGTAATATTCCGCAAGCGCATCAACAAGTGTATGATGATTTAAAACTCACACCAGGTATAAAAATTATTAATAATCCTAACGTTCGATATTTATTAGTATTTAACTCTGAGGAAGCTATCTATTCTGGAGGGTCCTTAGATAAGGATGACTTAGAAAAATCTATCCTCATTGTCTCAATTATTAAAGAAGCTTCAAAGTTGCGAAAAATTGCTGAAATCTTTAGTTTAATGCTTCCATCTTTTATGCGGAAATAAGTTAGTGAATTTTTATTAAATTATACTTTATTTATAATTTCAGATTAAAATTAATTGAGCCTCTTGAATTATTTACTTGAATAGTGATGTCCACAGAAGAGAAAAAGTATAATGCTCATAGGATTATAACTCAATTTGGGTTAAAATCACTTTTATTTAACGATGCAATGAAGGTTCTCACAGATCTTGCAATCAAATCAGATAAATTGTTTAAAAAACATTATGATTCTTGGTATTCTCATTTTAAAAACATATATGGAGTAAAAATTACACGGGATCTTTTTTTAAAGCATACCTACTACTCAATTGTGCTTAAGACCTTACTATTGGGTAAACTAGGAAATCATAATGATGTGGAAGGAGAATTCACGTTCTTCAAGAAATTTTTTAGTTATGAAGAAGTATTATTTAGCTGGGTCGATCCTGACTATTATTTCAAAATATTACACTATAATTCACATCAAAATGTATCTTTTTCTCATGAAGACCTTTTTCATGAATTATATCAACAAATATTCATTTCAGAAACTCGTCATAAAATTGGAGAATTTTACACTTCCCCAACTCTAGTTAATGAAATGGTAGATGATTCCTATACGCTAGGCATGAAAGTTTTAGATCCATCTTGCGGATCTGGTACATTTCTCATAGAAATTTTACTTAAAATACTCAGAGCTCCCCTTGATGAAGATAAGAAAAAAGAATATTTAACATATATTTTTGGCTTTGATGTTAATCCATTAGCCATTTTAACTACAAAAGCTAACATATTAATGCTGCTACTTGATTTTATTGATATTGAAAACTTAAATGATACGAATTTAAATATTTTCTTAATGGATTCTTTATTCCCAGAACAGATGAAATTAAATCTAAATTTTGATATTAAACAAATTTATCACTCATTTGATTTGATAATTGGGAATCCTCCTTGGTTAACATATAAAGATTTACTTGATAAATCCTATCAAAATAAAATTAGAGAATTAGCGGAAAAAATCTTAATCAAACCTCCAAGTCAATATATTACTCATATAGAATTAGCCAGCGTATTTTTCTATTCTGTCCCTTTGAAATATTTAAAAATAAGTGGAAAAATATTTTTCGTCATTACCAAAAGTGTGCTAAATGGGGATCATTGCTATAGATTTAGGTCATTTAGAATATTTGATCAAATAGAAATTTGGGATTTCCCCGAGAGTTATTTCTTTAATGTAAATCATATCTGTTTGAAAGCCACCTATATTGGAAAAGACAATATTATTCCAATACAAGCTAAATTTCCTATACCAGTGAAAATATATGATAAGGATATAAAATTTAAAAAAAAAGTAATGTATAATAGTATAAAGTTAGAAGATGATGGGGCAAGAATTATATTGTCTGAAGAAAATTTATCAAATTTTAAGGAATTATCTGAAAGCATCTACAAAAATTTTTTTTACCAAGGAGCTACCCTAGTTCCAAGATCTTTACTCTTTTTCAAGATCGATGATAAATTGGAAAAAGTTTATCTAATCTCACCAGATCTTGATGTAATTTCTCGTTCAAAAGCTCAATGGAAATTTAATTTTAATCAAACAGAAATTGAAAAAGCATTTCGTTATAAAACTTTTCTAAATATGGATTTAATTCCTTTTTGTATAAAGGGTTTCAGAAATGTTTTTTTACCAATAGATAAAGACTTTCAATTTGACGAGGTTTACCTTAAAAAATATCCGAAATCACTCAAGTTTTACAAGGAAATGAATGATTACTATATGAAAAATAAAAAATCAACCAGTGATATTAATACACTCTTTTCAAACGTTAATTATTGGAACAAATTAACAAAACAAGTCAATAATAAAGCAAACATTGTTGTTTATAATGCAAGTGGCTCTAACTTGAAATCTGCAGTCATTATAAACAGGAAGAAGAAGCTTATTATCGGTTCGGAGAACTATTATTACTCTACAGATTCTCTGTATGAAGCATATTTCCTCTCTGCGATTTTCAATTCGCCAATCTTATCTAAAACTATAAAACTTATAAAGTCAAGTCGACACATACATAAAAGACCGTTTTCTTACCCAATACCAAAATATGACGATGATAATCCACTCCATCGAGCTTTAGCAACTAAAGGTAAAAAATATCATACTGTAGTTAGAGATCTGGTTTTGAATAATCCAAAAATCAACGCGAATAAAACCAGAACATTTATTCATCATAAGTTAACAAAATTGAACGAACTAGTAAATCAAATTATTTTCAAATAATCGATCAACATCCCTCATCGGTTATATCAAGATTTTAATAGGATAATTTTTTCTTAAGATATATGAATTTAAACCATTTTAGTAATCTTTAACTATTTTAAAATATTTATATTAATTGAGTAGCAGAGAAAAGAGAAACTTTAGTGATTAACAAAATTGAATTTTAAAGATTTAGGTATAAGCGAACGATTCATTAACGCTTTAAATGATATAAACATAACGACGCCGACTCCCGTCCAAAAAAAAGCAATACCCCTCCTTTTAGAAGGGCAACATGTTATGGCTCAAGCCCGGACTGGAAGCGGAAAAACCTTGGCATACGTTCTTCCTATTTTAGAACGCATGGAACCTGCATTAAACGAAGCTTTAGTTTTAGTGCCAACCAGGGAACTTGCTGTACAAGTCCATCAAGTAATTTCGGATTTGAAACATCCCAAAATAAAATCCATGACCATATATGGGGGCGTATCAATTAACAATCAAATTGCTAAATTGCAACGTGGTGTCAATTTTATCGTAGGAACACCCGGAAGAATTATTGACCTTTATAAAAGAAGAATCTTGAATTTAAGCAAGATAAAGTTTATTTGTCTTGATGAAGCTGACCGTTTATGGGACTTTGGATTTGCCCCTGATGTGAAATATATAATAAACCAAATAAAATCAAAGTATCAGTTTATGTTATTTTCAGCAACACTTCATTCAGAAATTAGAAATTTGGTTAAAGATTATTCCGGAAATCAGTTTACATTTCTTAATTTAAGCAAAGATGATCTTACAGTTCACAATACAAAACAGGTTTACTATTTAGTGGATAATTTCAAGGATAAATTTAAGACATTTACAAAGATATTAAGGAAAGAAAAGCCCGAACATGCACTGGTATTTGTAAACACCAAGAAAACAGTAAACTGGTTAAGTGATAAATTAAGAACTCAAAAAAATTCGAAATTCAAAGTTGCAGCAATCTCAGGCGATTTTTCTCAGTTTCAAAGAGAAAACATACTTAATAAGTTCAAGAATCATGAGATTAATCTTCTAGTTGCCACAGATGTGGCAGCACGTGGATTAGATATTGATAATATTTCTCATGTTATTAATTATGATGTTCCAAAATTTCCAGAAAACTATGTCCACCGCATTGGGAGAACATCTCGCATGAATAAGAAGGGAGTAGCAATTACACTTTGCATGAAAGATGAGTATGAATATTTATGTCATATTGAAGGAATAATTGACAAAGAAATAACTCAGAGATTCTTAACTGAAGAAGTAGAAAATGTTCATTACTATAATCCATTTTACTAACTTTAATGCAATAATTTTATTCTATTTTTTTTACACTTATCAAAATTTAAGAGTCCATTCATAGTTCTTTTTTCCATACTTTATTAGAACTAATATCCTTAAAATACTCAAACTCAAATAGGTGAATGGCATGTATCATGAAGAATCAATCTTGAAAGCTGATGAACTAGATAAAGGTAAGGATCCAGAGAATCCATACATTTTGGATAAAGATGTTCAAAATTTTTTAGAAATTGCTGATTATTTATCGAAAGTATTATCAGCAAGTGATTTAATCTCTGAAATACTTGAATTCCTCGATTCTGAATAGTAATATCTTATTATTTTTTTATTTAAAAATAATTTTTGGGGATGACAAATCTCCCGTCCTTTTGGTGATCTAAAGATTTTTTAAAGATGCCCCACAAATTGCACAAAATCGGGAAGGCATTTCTATTCGAGAACCACAAAATGGACAAAAGTTAGGTTGATCACTTTTAGAGTCAATATTTTCATTAACTTGAGCTTCTATTTGATAAGGCATAATGATACTGGTTCGAGGAGATTTCTTTCTTCTTAATAAAAAGAAAGTAATACTTAACAATGCAACTATTCCGATCCCTAAGCTGGTTAAGAATATGGGAATTAAGTTAGGATTTTCTGGTTGTGTGGGAGGACTTTGGATATTAGTTATAAAATATCTTAATTCTGATTGTATCACCATTCCTTCAGTGGTAATTCCATTAAAAATAACAGAGTGAATACCATTTTCAGGAATTGGAATGACCTTATTTCCTGCAATTGTAATATCAGGGTTTCCATCTAAAGAATAACCGATCCATTCAAAATTATCACTTTGATTAAAACTTAGCAACAAACCTTCATTTAGATTATCTCCAAGAGCATAACTTTGGTCCCATGATAACCCAACCGCATCAAAATATATGATGCCAGAACTTCCAGAATAGCCAGATCTTATCTGGATGAATGAAATATCTGGAACTGGTAAGTGAAATGAACCTCCCTCTACTTCTTTTATACCATTTACATAAATATCTGTCGTATCAGTATCACAATCAAAGTCTATACGTATATGAAACCATTCTTGATCTGAATATTTTCCAGCGGCAAATTCGACATAGGTATTAGGAGCAGGACTATAACGGAAAATCCCGTTGTTATCAGTATCAATCGTTATAATAAAACCAGTAGTAGTATCATCATTGCCTTGAATTACAAGAGCACAGTCACCACTCTCTTTGTAAACCCAGCATTCAATAGTACCCTTCACCTTAGGTGATTTAAAATTATATTGAGCCGTGGCATCTGCTCCTCCGCCTGTTGCCGTATCAGCATCAGCAATTAAAACGACCTTTTTATGATTATCTTTTTGATCTTGAACTGAAATTGAACAAGACCCCGAGGGTGCTACTTCCGTCCATTCATCTGGTATGGTCCCAACTTCATCGTTTTCAAATCCATAGGTCGCTGGGTAGTATCCACTCATTGGCTCGGTGTAGGTTTTACTTTCAGGTGTGATGATATTTATATAAGATGTAGTATCCACTGAAAAATGCTGAACAGCGGATTCATACATGGTACCCCTGCTATCATTTCCAAACACTTGAATAAAATGAAGACCGTTATTAGGCATTGGAATGGTTTTATTTCCTAAAATTGTCCTGTTAGCTTGCCCATCAAGAGAATATCCAGTCCAATTGAAATTTGTATTTGTGTCATAACTAAGCAACAATCCTTCATTGAGGTTATCTCCGATATTATAATTTGGATCCCATGAATAGCCAACGGCATCCCACCAAATTGTAAATCCCGATCCAGCAACACTAGTATGGACTTGAAATGTACCTACATCATCATTTTCTTCATAAGTAAAAGGGCCATATCGAATCGTGTTTATATAGATGAAATAAGTATATTGACTTGTTAATCCAGAGTATTCACTGGAATATGAACCTCTAAAATCAAAGCGAACATGATACCACGTGTTTATTTGAGGATTTGGTGCTCCAGGTATGGGATAGCTACCTGAACTATTTGTAAATAGAAACTGATTTGAATCAATGTTTAAGGTTGGTCCAAGAGTTACGGACCCACTTAATCGATAATAATTCCCAGCGGTTGCCGAAGTAAACCGACACCAGAATTCTATCGTACCATTTGTCTGAAGATCATAGTATTCAAGAAGATCTGCTGCACTTGAGCCTGAATTATCTATCACTTCGTACACTTTTTTGTGGCCATCGATTTCTGAAACAACATTACCTTTTTGTAAAGATACATCATCCCAATCCGGATCATCTTGGCCATTAATAACATTTTCAAACCCATAAGTAGCGGGGTAATAACCCCCCACTGGTCCAGTATAGGTTTTATTTTCAGGAGTGATTACATTGATTGGAGATACCGTGAAATATCTTATATCAGATTGACACATCGTTCCTAATGTATCTGTGCCGAACACTTGAATGTTATGCAGTCCATTTGAGGGCAAGGGAATAGTTGTATTACCTAAAATGGTTTTGTTCACGCTTCCGTCTAAAGAATAACCTTGCCAATCCAAATTCGTGGAATTTTTATAACTTAATAATAAACCCTCATTAAGATTACCTCCAATGTCATAATTGGAATCCCATGAATATCCAATAGCATCATAATAGGTATAATATCCTGTTGAACCTACCCACCTTGTTTCTAATGTAAGTTGTACAAGCGATGTTGAACCAATTTGAAAGGGTATGTCGGTTAAATATCTGATTTCATCAATATAAACATCAAACTTCTGAGAAGTACAGTTGAAATCGATTCGAAGATGATACCATTGATCACTATTACAAGGTGCAATATCATTCCAGACACTTTGATTATTCCATCGAAACATACCTCCTAAAGAAGTTATATCAATTGGAAATGTTCCGAAAGGATCTTTTATCCTGATAGATGTTGCTTCTGCGGGGTCAGTTCTCCGGAACCACATTTCAACTGTTCCTGCGATTTGATCAGTGAAATTGTTAATCATGCGAGCGCTATTACTAGTTGTTCCATCATATAGCTCCACTACATTCTTATGAGCATCTAACTCATCAATAACTTGTATAGAGCATGGTGCACCAATTTCAAATGTCCAATCATAGGGTAGATTCCCAATATTATCATTCTCAAATCCATAAGTCGCTGGGTAGTATCCACTCATGGGTTCAGTGTAGGTTTTATTTTCGGGAGTAATTAAATTTATTTGAGAAATAAAGAAATATCTTATCTCAGATTGATACAGCGTTCCTATTGGGGGTCCTGCGCCTGACACTTGAATGCTATGCGGACCAATTGATGGCATTGGAATGGTAGTGTTTCCTGAGATTGTTTTATTTACGCATCCATCTAAAGAATACCCTTGCCAATATAAGGCAATGCTACTCTCGTAGCTCAAAAGCAATCCTTCATGCATGTTATCTCCGACGTGATATAAGATTATGTCGGTATCTTTATACCATGAATATCCTATGGCATCTATATAAGCTGTACCAGTCGAAGTCCACCCTCCCTTTATATTAGTGCTTCCAATATTGTTTACTGGATTTAAGAAATTACCCCCATCCACCCGTAAGATCCCATCAATATACCATTCATATGTATCAGAAGTAGTATCAAAGATTATTTTATTATGATACCACTGGTTAGAGACGTAGGATTGAACTACATTTCCTTCCATGTCTTTAAACGTATTATCACTCATTGAAACGGCCCCAGCATGAGTTCCCATGATTCCTTCATGAAAGTGATAAGCGATATTATTAGTTCCTGAGACCTCAGTACTCCACCACCATTCGATAGTGCCCATAATTTGAGTTGAATCAAAATAATTACGTGCTTCAGCATTTCCATTGGTATTTCCATCATGAACTCGTAAAACTTTCTTATGCCCTTGATAATTATTACTAATAACAACATCGCAATTTGATTGAATTGCATTGGTTCCATCAACGTAAGCGATATTTGTCCTTGAAGTTCCATCCAATTCATTTTCGAATCCAAATGTTCCTGGGTAATAACCTGCCGTTGATTGAATATTTGTTTTATTTTCGGGTGAGATGATGGAAATCTCACCTGCACTTGACTTTGGAAGCTCGAGTTTATATTGAGGCTTAAAACTTTGATACGTTATGCCAGTTACGGTAAATAAAAAGATAAAGAGAAGTATACTTTTATATACAAATGATTTTTTTATTTTCATATTGATTCGCGCATGCAAATTTTAGTCCTATGTATATTAAGATATAATTGAATATTTAAATATGCTATATGCATGCAGTTCATATTAAAACTCCTTAGTACAAGACACTCCCGAATATTTGCGTCATTCTGGTAAAATTATTAATAGTAGTATGGGATTGAGTTAAACAGGCTTGAGATCATGGCAAAAATCGCGATAAAATAGATAACCCAACAAAGAATTCCGAGTATACCAAGTACAATACCCGCCTTTCCTGTTGAAGAGTTCGGATCCCTTGATCGTGACATTGCACCAAAAGCTATAGCAATAATAGCCCCAATGATAGGTAGGACGCATAATCCTAAAATTCCAAATATTAAGGCTACTATCCCATACGTGTCTGATTGTGAAGAGTATCGTGGTTGCACTTGAGATGGTGAAGAATATCGTGGTTGTACTTGTGATTGTGGAGGAATATATGGAGTTGGAGGAGGATTGGTAATACTCATGCTTGCATTTTCGAATTCACTTAACCTATGACCACAACTTGGACAAAATTTGGAATCTGGGTCTAATTGACTTCCGCACTCTGGACAAAAGTTCATATGCTAGTATGGGTAGAATTGCTTTTTATATCTTCTCATTCATCATTGCATTTGAAAAAATATCCCCTTAGTTAAACAAAGAAATGTAATATGTATGGGGTGTAAACGCTAAATTTTCGTGTTTATTTTCAGTTTTTAAAAGTCCAATGGTTTTGAGTTAGTAATAATTTCTACCTTGCCATTCCTAATTAGGATATCATTCTCAAGCCTTTGGCCTCCTAACCCTTGCTTATATGCTCCCGGCTCTATAGTGAACACCATTCCATCTTGGATTGTTTCTTCCTTCCAATATTTTTTTGAATACCCATCCGAAGGTTTTCGGCCTATAATTGGCGAATCGTGTTCAGTTAACCCTAAACCATGCCCTAAAGAATAAGGCATGATATATCCTCCCTTTTTAAGCACTTGTTCTGCTACAGCATGAATCTTCCACAAAGGCACACCAATATCAATCATTTCAATTGCTGCTTCATAAGATTTGATTGTAAAATCACGCATCTTATATTGTTCGTCTGATAATTTACCGAAACTAATTGGAACGGTTATATCACTATGATATCCGTGATATTTTGCGCCAAAATCGATTAATGCTAAGCCCGGTAATCCAAATTTCTGATCACTCGCAAAAGGATATTGGTGAATTTCATGGGCGCGTGATGAATTTGCAACAAGCGACTCAAAAGCAATATCATCACCACCATAATCTGCAATTTTTTTTCTAACAGTAAATGATAAATCCTTCTCCGTGCCATCAGGAGTATTTTTACAGAAATCTCGAATGTCTTGGATTGTCCTTGTTCCAATTTCTGCTGCGTTTATTAAATTCTTAATCTCAAATTTAGTTTTAGTTGCCCTCAATTTTTCTAAAATTTGCGTGATTTCGATGGGTTCTTCAAAATACTTAACTCCAGGTATAATTGCTTTCATTCTTATAATAGATCCATAAGTAGTCATTGAATGGACTCCAACTGTGATTGATGATTTTTTCCAGCGATTTTCAAATAAATCTTTTATTGCCAACAATGTGTTGAAACTGAAGTTCGCTGGATTTATAATCTCATCAACCTCAGAATGTTTTTCAGCTAATGGGACATCCCATGGGATTAAAAATGATTCTCCACTTGATTTTATCAGCACTGTTGCATCAGTTGGATGACCAGTAAGATATTGTAGGTTCACATTCCGACTGTTTTCGTTATCAGTTATCAGTAGAACATCGATTTTTTTTTCCTCTAAAAATTTTAAGATTGACTCGAATTTTTCTTCTGTAATTGGTCGCATTGTTTCTCCTTCTTATGTTTATCATTGAAATTAGTAATTATGCGAGAATTAAAAACATAAGTAAACATGTTAATACTAAAAAGATTTTAATAAGAACATGGCTATAGTTCTTGACATTATAATGAGATAAGGAATTTAATTATTAACCTAATGATTTAATATAATTTGAATCATATAACTTATGGGGATTTTATTGAAAAAAAAAGTAATAATAATTATTATTATAGCAATTAGTATTACAGTTGGAACTACAGCTATTTATTTCTTAAACAGATCAGGGGTGTTTTTTAACCCCGGAAACCGATATCCGAGTACAAATCTCAACTATATGGGAGTCCTTTTTGAAAATGAATCAGACATCAATGCGTTTAACGAAGGATATAGCGAAAGTGCCAGTTGTCCATGGGGCTTCGAACATAATGGGATTGACTTTTTTTTTAATAATGGAACAAATGTGCTGGCAGCAGCTCCTGGTCAAGTCTGGGAAATTGAAAAGCACCAAGAAGAAGGAGAAAATAAGTATCACGTCAGAATTTGGATCAGATTTAATTCCAGCCTGAATATTGGCTATAACTTTGAACCTTGGACTTCAATAGAATTAAAAAGAGAACAACAAATTTCGATGTTTAAAGTTGAGGTAGGAGATTGGGTTCAAAAAGGTGATATTATTGCTGAGTTCTTGCAATGTAATGCATCAGCTCATATCCACTTCGACATTATAGAAAATGGAGCAAGACACTGTCCAACCAAATATTTCGATTCAACAAGTTTCACACAACTCATGAACTTAATCCATTCATATCAGCCAACATGGAATCTTTGTTATCCCTAAATAAAAAATAGCATAAACTTTTTCTTTATTTGACCAATTTCCTTTAGAATGTCTATATTTTCGTCAAAATAATATAACAATATGTTAATAAATATCTTTTAAAATCATCTTCCAATCATACTATTTAAATTTTTTAATTACATTCTTTAGTACCTCGTTTTTAATTATTGAATCAAGATCTGGTCTATACCTTAAATCTCTTATAAGTGGAAAAACTTCTTCTTTAAATGATTCTGTCTTACTGAAATATTCAAAGAATATATATCTATAAATATCAAAGAGAAATAAATGAATTTCGGATTACAAATAATACTTGGATAATAGTCTCAAATAGATTTGTAATCACGCAAAATGAATATTTAATAAACGTAAAACTTTTCATTTACACAAATTAATATATTATTATTATTATTAGATCTTCAAAATCAAATTATAATCAATTTTTTTGTAAAATAGTCTCGAGGTTCAAATCACATGCCAAGTAGAAGGGGAGATGGAACATTAGTTTTCAAAATCTGTTTTTACGGTCCTTCCTTAGGGGGTAAGACAACAGCTTTAGAATGGGTGTATAACAAGGAAGGGCTTGCAAGTGGAGACATGCAACAGATTCAAGATCCTACTGGACGTACGTTATTTTTTGATCGAGTTGTTGCTCGGGTATCAAACGTTGTATTCCAAGTGTATACTGTAGCCGGTCAAAGACGTCATAAATTCCAAAGACAAACAGTTTTAAAAGGTACCGATGCAGTAATATTTACCTGGGATAGTCTTATCGACCAGTTTGGTGAGAACATTTGGTCCCTTAAAGAACTCTTGAAATTCTATGGCAATAAACTCATACCTGCCGGTATAGCAGAACCTCCAGAGGTCCCTTTAGTCCTTTTAGCGAATAAGCGAGATTTGGAGGATATAGTAGAAATTACAAAGATTAGGCAAGTTCTTGATACAGCAAAATTAAATCACTGCTTAATTTATGAGACTATTGCCATCACGGGCATAAACGTGAAAAGAGCCTTTGTATACGGTGCACGACAAGCAGTGTTAAATCATTACAAGAAACTATCGGGTCAATCCATGGAAAGTCCTTCTTGGTAATTAAAATATTTTCAAGCACTACTTTTTAATTTATCTTATAATGTGCTATGTAAGATTTCAATCCAAATTTGTATCTACTATAAATATATTTATAGATGGATGATTTCGGGTTCAATCGTATTTTCAGAAATTTTAAGATACCCATAGGAGCTTACAACTGTGAACTTGTTATCTATTGGAGATGTAGTTCCCGGGCTAAAGAATAATATTCCATCAACGATTTCATTTTCAGGTCTATGAGTGTGACCGAAAATCACTATATCATAATTAGAATTTAAAAGGTTTAAATTTTTTATTAATCGCTTGATTATCATGTTTGGTCCGCCCATTCCGTGTAACATCAAGACCTTATGCCCAAGAATCTCTAATTCTATTTTATCGGGCAAGATTCTCTTTAAATCTTGATCAAAATCCATATTACCTCGGATAGCAACTATTTTATCCTTCCCAAATTCATCAACAAGACGCTTATAGACTTTATATTCAGTAAAGTCACCCAGATGAAATACATAATCAACATTTTTTTTCTTAAAATCTTCGATCACTATGTCAGGAAACTTTTTAGTCCTATGTGGGATGTGAGTATCGGATAGGACTCCAATCAATAACTCTTTTTTATCAGTTTTAATCACATCAAACACCACAAACAATGAATGAAGTAAAATTTTATTTAATAAATCCTTTAGCTTTTAAGGTCTTAATGTGTTGATCCATAAACCAATGAATTCCCCCCAGATTTTCTTTAGGAAACATTTTTGAATTTGGGATGATATTTTCTTGATATTTTTCTGTTACATAATCTACATCTGGATTTTCTAAATACCATTTTATGATTGAATCTTTTGCTTTAAAATATTTATCTTTTACACTCTCCACCAAATTGATAAAATCTACACCAGAATATACTCCAAAATGAGCTAATGAAATCGAATTCAATTCTGTTTTCATCTCATCAAGCTTTTCATATGTTTTTAATAATTGTTTTTCATCGAAATGGGGTCCATATAAAACAGGTGTGTAAGTATCCAAATCTAAATGATCTATAATTGCATCTCCAACAAAGATATTTTTGTTTGTCTTATCATAGATACCAATTGAATCTTGAGTGTGTCCAAATAACTCAAGGATCTCAAGTTCAAATCCATTAATATCGATAATATCATTTGCTTTTAAAGGAGTTACATTTTCAATAGGTTCTACTATATACTCAAAAAATTCATTCAATTCCTCAGGATTTTTCAAAATATCTATTGCATCCTCATGTGCTAGTACTTCTATATCTTCACCCTCCATTTGTTTTAATATGCGAGGTAATGCCTGAACATGATCCCAATGGGCGTGAGTAAATAATATCTTATGAATTGGAAATAGATTCATTGCTTTGAGTTTTTTCACAACTCTTCGTGCTGGTAGAGTTTCTCCTGTATCAATTAACATTCTCATCCCATCATTTTCGATAACGTATATAGATAATGTCCCCTTTAACTTCATAAATTCCGCATCAATAAGGTAAGAATTTTCATTAAACTTTCCATCTTCTTTGAAATGACCCATAATAATATCCTCTATCTAATTTTAATGTTCTTTAAAATGAATTAGATGGCTTAATATAAAAACATTTTATTCTTCTTCTTGAGGTTCTTGATTTTTCATTCGGATCCTTACCACATTGAGGGCAAAGTTTATAACTGCTTGAATAGAATCCCAACGTTCATCTGTTTCTATGATATCTTTAATCCAATAATAAAGTTCTTGCTCAATTGGTATGGTACAGTAAATTGGTTGCGTGAGTTGTGCTTCCTTCGAATGAGCCTTATTAAAAAGCCAAGAAATGATATTTGCGATTAGCTTAAAATTATCTGCTCCACGAATGCCGTATTGATCATTAAAACCCGAGAGGAGCGATAGATTTGCTAACATTACAACTTTTCCAAGTCCATAATGACCGGTTGCTAATATAGGAGCTTTACTTACTGGCTCATCCACCAATTCTTCATCCCTGTATATCTTATGCCATGAAGAATCTTCAGAGGAAAACGCAATCGCATTTATATTAACATCTAAATCTTCCACAGTTTTGTCTATATCAAGAGTACAGCCTCCAGAATGAATTATCTGATTAATATCTCGAGTGATAAAGTGCTTTTTAAAATTATTAATAACGGGACGTGAATTGTTTTTGGAAAAATGTTCGTTATCATATAAAGAATCGGGGTTGAATCTAACTCCAAAATGTTTAGTAAGCTCGCTTAAATTATTATTATTTTCGAAATCTCCACCTCTATCATTTATTGCCAGTAAACTACCACCATCTCGAACGTATTTGATAACATCATCAATTTCTTCTGGAGTTAAATACTTCTTATTCATTGGAACACCAATAATGAAGATATTATAATTCGACAATTTCTCGTAAGTTAAACCTGCTTCTATTTTTCCAACTTTAAAGTCAGAATTAAATAAATATTCTATAAAATCATTAAATCCTGTTGTATCTTCTATACTAAGTTTATTATCATGTGAATAATCAAACCCAACATTATATTCAGTGTTCATAAATGCTCAACCGTTTCTAATTATTCTTGATAGGTGTTATTATTTAATAAGAGGATTAATTATTTTAAACCATGCTAAAAAAAAAATGGAAAGAAGTCGAGAATAAACAAGCGATTTTAACTGATGGAACTCTAGTAAAAAATGTCTTTATTCGCTGGTTAGTGGATAAAAATGATGGCGCTCGTAATTTTGCCATGCGGCGAATTGAAATAAAGCCAGGAGGAAGGATTCCTCTTCACGATCATCCGGAGGATCACGAAATTTTCATTCTTCAAGGAAAGGGGCGATTTTTTAATGATGAAGGTCAAGAAGAGCTTGCAAATGTGGGGGATGTATTCTATATACCTCCTTCAGAAAAACATGCCATGGAAAATCTTGGAGAAAATGATTTTGCTTTCATTTGCGTTATACCTTACATGAATGAAGAGAAATAAATTCTAAATCGAATTTTAATCCATCATTCAGTGATTTCTTTTCTAACCTTACCAATTGCCACAACTGAATCATGTTCATACAACTTTATAACCCTAACACCTTTGGCTTTTCTATGGGTTATCCGTATTGAATCCACAGGAACTCTTATGACTTGTCCTTGTTCGGTTATGATTAATAGATCCATGTGATGTGCGATTCTCGAAGCAATGACTTCATCATGCTGTTCTAAATTTAAACTAATATTTCTAACTCCTTTAGCACCTCTTCCTGTCTTTCGATATTCCTTAACTTTTGTTCTTTGACCATGACCATTTTTTGTTAAGGTTAATATGATATCATCATCGGATACAAGAAGAGTGTCAATAATCTCATCATTTTCTCTAAGATCTGCTCCTTTAACACCCATAGACGTTTTACCTAACTCTCTTAATTCAGTTTCATCAAATCTTATTGCATAACCGAGTTTTGTTACCAAAAAAATATCTTGCAGTTCATTAGAAAACCTTTTGACGCTAACTAGTTCATCACTCGCTTTAATTCTTTGAGCACGCACACCAGTTGATTTGAATTTAGAAAATAATTTTAAGGGGGTCTTTTTTATAATACCATTTTTAGTAGTCATGATAAGCATCTCCGTTGTAGCAAAGTTATTAATAGGGATCATTGATGCTACTTTTTCACCGTCTTGGAGCGCAATTAAATTAACAATCGGTTTTCCTCGGGCTGTTCGAGTTTGTAAAGGGATATCATAGCATTTTATAGAATATACGCGTCCTTGTGATGTGAAGATTAAGATAGTGTCGTGAGTGGTACCAACAAATAGATCATCAATGAGATCTTCTTCTCGTATTGTCATTCCTCTTTTACCTCGACCGCCCCGCTTTTGAGCTTGATACTCTTCTAAGGATATACGCTTAATGTATTGATTTTTTGTAAAAATAACGATTGTCGGTTCTTTTTTGATAAAGTCTTTTTTATCCATATCTTTGGAACTATATTCATCTTCTTCAATGAATTTTATTTCAGTTTTCCGGTCATCCCCAAACTTTTTGCTTAATTCTTGTAGTTCTGTTTTAATAATACCAAGTCGTATTGATTTATCCTTAAGTATATTGTTATATTCAGTAATATTCTTATTCAATTCATTCTTCTCATCAACTAATTTTTGAATTTCTAAGCTCGTCAATCGAGATAAAGGCATGCTTAATATAGATTGAACTTGAATATCACTTAACTCATAAGCAGACTTAAGTTTTTCTTTTGCCTCATTTGAATCTTTTGAGCTTTTAATAAGATTGACTACATTATCAATATCATTTAGTGCAATTAGTATCCCTTCCACTATATGAAGTCTAGCTTGCGCCTTTTTTAACAAGAATTCAGTTTTCTTATAAATAACGTCCAATCGATGTTCTATATACTCATCAATAATATCTTTTAAGTTGAGAATTTTAGGTTGTTTCCCATTATTAATTAAAACCAAGTTTGTTACGTTAAAACTACTCAATAATCTTGTTCGTTTAAAGAGAATATTCTCTATTACCAGAGGTTGAGCATTTTTAGTTAGATCTAATACGATCCGCATTCCTCTTTGATCAGATTCATCGCGTAAATCTTTTACATCCTTTAAAACTCCCTCTTTAATCAATTTGGCTATAGATTCTATCAAAATGGTTTTATTGACTAAGTATGGAATTTCAACAATTATCAAACTCGTATCTTTTCCCTTTATTTCGGTTTCAATTTTACCACTAAGGGAAAAAGCTCCTGTTCCGGTGGTATACGCATTATAGATGCCACTTGAACCGTGGATAATACCTCCTGTCGGGAAATCTGGACCTTTGATAATCTGCATTAACTCTTCAATTGAAATCTCTGGATCGTCAATTGTTGCAACAATCCCATCACAAACTTCTCTTAAGTTATGAGGAGGCATGGATGTCGCCATTCCTACGGCAATCCCTTTAGTACCGTTCAATAAAATATTTGGAAGTTTGGCAGGCATGTAGACAGGTTCTACTGCAGTTCCATCAAAATTTGGAATAAATTCAACGGTATCTTTGTCTATATCTTCGATTAATTCATTTGAAATCAAGGAAAGTCTTGCTTCAGTATAACGATAAGCTGCAGGAGGATCTCCATCGATTGATCCAAAATTCCCTTGAGGATGTATGAGGGGATATCGCAATGAAAAATCTTGTCCCATTCTCACTAAAGAATTATAAACCGCCATATCACCGTGCGGATGGAAATTTCCTAGCACTTCACCGACGATTTTAGCGCATTTTACGTGGGGTCCATTTGAAAACCAATTATTTGTTAACATGGCATAGATTATACGTCTATGGACAGGCTTTAATCCGTCACGAACATCTGGAATCGCCCTACCGATTATTGTAGACATGCTATAAGTGATATAGCTCTGTTGCATTTCCTCATTTAACAAGATATCGTCTATATGTTCTATAGTCAATTGAAAAATCCTCCTTACTTTTGTTTTATTTAAAATTAGATATCTAATGCATTAACTTCATCAAAATGATTTATGATGAATTTCTTTCGGGCTTTGACTTCCTTACCCATTAATTTTGTGAACATTAAATCATTCTCAATATAGTCATCATACGTGACTTTTTTTAAAGTACGAGTTGCTTTGTTCATTGTGGTCCCATAAAGTTCTTCAGGATTCATTTCCCCCAGACCTTTATAGCGTTGGAGACGAATTGAATCCGCATTTTTTAAATTATATTGCTTGATTATCCCATTTATCATTTCAATTTTCGCTTCATCTGAATACACGTATTCATTAGTTTTTTTATACGCTACTTTATAAAGAGGTGGAACAGCAATATAGAGATGACCTTCATCTATTAAAGGTCGCATGTAACGGAAGAAAAATGTAAGTAAAAGCGTCTCGATGTGAAATCCATCAACGTCAGCATCGCACATTATTATTACTTTATGATATCTTAATTTACTTAAGTCAAACGTCTCCTCGTAATCACCATTTTCCTCATTTTCTCCAATCTCTTCGTTATCTCCATTATTTCCATTCGCTTCTGCATCATCTTCTTTAAAACCCACACCTAGTGCTTTAATTAGTGATTGGATTTCGTTATTCTGCAGAATTTTATCCAAGCGAGACTTCTCCACGTTTAGAATTTTACCCCTTAAAGGAAGTATTGCTTGATAAGTTCTATCTCTTCCTTGTTTTGCAGAACCACCTGCAGAATTACCTTCTACTATGAAAATTTCAGCTACTCTTGGATCATTCGAAGAACAATCTGCCAATTTTCCTGGCATTCGGGCACCGTCTAAAACAGATTTTCTCCGTATTAATTGTCTTGCTTTCTGAGCGGCTTCACGAGCTAATTTAGCATTGATCGATTTCAGAACTATCGTTTTCGCGGTTTTAGGATTTTCCTCTAAGTATTGAGTTAATTTATCACTTATTATCTGGCCGACGATTTGCCGTATTTCAGGGTTTCCCAATTTAATTTTTGTTTGACTTTCAAATTGCGGATCGGGAAGTTTAACGGAAATTACGGCAGATAAACCCTCTCGTGAATCAGGACCACTAAGTAAATGTTCCTTATATTTTTTTTCCATGAAATTATCGATATATGAATTATACGTACGAGTTAAAGCAGCTTTAAAAGCAGTCAAATGAACACCACCCTCTAACGTATTGATTGTGTTTGCATATGAAAGGATATTAGTTTGATATCCTTGATTATATTGCATTGCTACATCGCAATAGATTATAGATCCATCTGATTCCGTAGATGATTCACTAATATAAATAATGTCGTCATGTAGAGGTTGTTTATCTTTATTAAGGTAAGAAATAAATTCTACAATTCCTCCTTCAAAAAAGAATTCCTCCTTGATATCAGTTACCTTGTCGTGTAATTCAAATCTAGCTTGTGGTGTTAAGAAAGCAAGTTCGCGCATCCGATTGCTTATGATAGAAGGAGTATAGATCCGTTCATTCGCATCAAACTCAAAAATTTCCTTATCAGGATAAAAGGTAATTTTAGTTGAGGTTCTCTTATCATCTGTTTTTGTAATTTCAGGTTCTGATACTTTTTTTCCTCTAGAAAATCTCTGTTTATAGATAGATCCATCCTTATATATTTCTACATCTAACCATTCAGCCAAAGCGTTAACGACGGATAACCCTACTCCATGTAATCCACCTGAAATTTTATAGCTCTTATTATCAAACTTGCCACCTGAATGCAAGTATTCCATTATGACTTCTAATGCCGGTTTGTTATATTCCTGATGAATATCAATAGGAATTCCTCTACCATTATCATAAATTTGAACAGAATTATCTGGAAATAAGGTAATTTTTATTTCGTTGGCAAATCCTCCTATTGCTTCATCAACAGAATTATCCAACACTTCAAAAATAAGATGATGGAGCCCTTTTTTACCCGTATCGCCAATGTACATCGCAGGTCTCTTTCTTACGCCTTCGAGACCTTTAAGTACTTGAATATCTTCTGCATCATATCTATTGTTATCAGTCATAAAAAATCGAATCTGATCCTATAATTTTGTAAGAGTAAATTCATCAATTCTTAAATGAACTAACTTGATAATTTGACAATTTACATATAATGTAAGTGAATACGATATTTTAAATGTTGGTACATTTTTCTGATACTTTTAAGATAAAAAGAATTATTAAAATTAATAACATCACATAAATATTTTTGGATGTTTTCGAATCATTAAAAACAAATGTAGAATTCAGCGTATTTATATTGAGCGAATCGGAAATTTAGTTTTGTATTATCTTAAAATTTGATTTTGAAAATTTGTTTCTTTCTAAAATATTGCCCAATATTAAATGATCTAATATTAAATTAATTTTAACTTAAATTAGGATAATAACAGAGCTAAAAATGCATATAAAGAGATAAAAGTAATAGATTTTTAAAACTCAAAAATAGGCTTTATAATCTTAATTTCAAGAAAATGATTTCCTCAAATCCTAAGTGCTCTTTCTAATTGCTTCCGCTATTTTTATAATTTCTAATAATTGAATATTTACGTCATGGGTGCGAATTATATGTGCTCCATTATAGACAGCAATTGCTGTTGCTGAAAGAGTTCCATTAAGCCGCTTTTCCGGTTCTGGTATATTTAAGGTTGCTCCGATAAAAGATTTTCTGGAAATTGCCACCAAGATAGGTTTTCTCAAGATGCGAAGCTTTTCCAAGTTACCTATTATTTTCATATCGTATTCAGGCGTTTTTTCTTCAATCCATCGACCAATTCCGGGATCTAAAATTATTTTTTTAATATCATAACCCTTAGAGCTCAACAATTCAATTGTATTTTTAGACTCTACGATAATTTCTTCGATAGTAAGTAAATCCCCAGGAATGGATTTAGAACTCATTAAAATGATAGGTATGTTATGCTCTACTACAAGATCTAGTAGTCCTGGATCGGTTTTTAAGCAACTCACGTCATTAATTATAATTTTTTTTTTAGATTTTATAGCTATATTATACATTTGTTGAGCAACTTCCCGATATTGAGTATCAATAGAAATGATAACATCATTCGGGACAATTTTACATATTGTTTCCATTGAGGGGATTATGCGATCGAGTTCTTCTTTTATACTAATCTTCTTTGACCATGGTGCTGAAGAACGAGCACCCAAATCCAAGATTTTCGCCCCACCCTCGACCATTTCTAAAGTCTTTTTTTCTAATGATTTAAAATCGTTGTACACAGAACCTTTATAGAACGATTCTGGGCTTAAATTCAATACACCCATTATAACTGTTGGAAAATTATCTCCAATTTCTAAATCATCACAAAATTTAGCATAAATTTCATTCATTATCGTATTCTATCTAAAATAGCTGCTTTTGTTTTTTCGGTCACAAATTCTTATAATCCGATTTAATAGTAATCACTTTCCTTAATGTAAAAAAATATTTCAAATAAGTTTAATTCTTTTCATTACTATGAAATTATTTTCAATAAAGCTTCCTCTAATTAAAGAGAATGATCCATTATTAAGAATTGTAATAGAACAGATTAAAGTAGAAGGAGAATCCTTAAAAGAAGGAGATGTTGTTGTTATCGCTGAAAAAGTAATTGCTACCTCTCAGGGTAGAGTAAGAATTTTATCTGATGTGAAAGACATCTCAGATAAAGCTAAAGTTATGGCTAAGAAATATGATATGGATGAAAAGTATGTAGAGCTAATATTAGAGGAATCTTCTTTGATATTGGGGGGTTTAAAACACGTTATTTTGGCAAAAGTTAACGATTTTTTAATTGCAAATGCCGGGATCGATCAATCCAACGCTGGTCCAAATAAGGTCATTCTTTTACCAAAAAATCTTCATCAAGTGGTATGGGAATATTGGAGAGAATTAAGAAAAGAATTCAAAATAAAAAACCTTGGAGTAATTATTGCTGATTCGAGAGTTCAGCCTCTCAGAAAAGGAACGATCGGCATCGCAATAGCTACAGCAGGTTTTGAGCCCATTGAAGATTTGCGTGGTCATCCGGATTTATTTAACCGTCCATTAGAAATTACAATGAGAGCTATCGCGGATGACCTTACAAGTGCAGCCCAATTTCTTTTGAGTGAAGCAGATCAACAAACTCCTATAGTAATCATACGTGGAAGTAATATAGAATTCACAGAAAATCCACAATTAACTACGGAAATGCCCGCTGAAGAATGTCTTTATATGAATATTTTTTCTAAATACCTTCTTAGAAAAGAAAATGAATCCTAACTAAATTAACTTATTTATACAAAATTTTCAAATTTATTAATTATCCAAATTCTTTCAAGCTTCCATAAGAGTAAATTTTTGATATTTTTCTTCCTTATTATTGAATATCTCTTTATTCGAAATTATTTCCAAAAACTATTTTTTAGTTAAACAGAAAAGTAAGGCTCGCTCCAAGATTATTTATCCTAATTTAAACTTTACGATCCTTCCATTGAATAAATAGATCAGAAACAATAAAAGTTGATATAGTAATATTTAAATTTGTTATAGGTTTTCCTTATAATTGACATTTTATATAATTTCTAATCTCAATAAAAATAAAATTGGAGGCCTTTAAAATGAATATTGAACTTAAAGATGATGATGAAGATGATGATTGGGATGATAGTGACGATGATGACGAGGATTGGGATGACAGTGATGATGATGATGATGATCTTGATCTAGATGATGATTTTGAAGACTTTTAAACCTAATTAGCCAATAATACTCTTTCAAAATGCCAAATTTAATATAAATCTTAAAAAATTTTTAAAAATAGATATTTCTTTTTATTTATTTTTGTATTTGTAAGAGATCTATAGCGATTTTTACTCATACAAAGTCTGAACTACACAGAAGAGGTTGCCATCAGGATCTTCCAACACGATATAATCATGATCTGGCTCATATCTCCAGGGATAACGAGTTGCTCCGATCTTGATCAACCGCTCTACTTCGCCATTTCTGTTGGTTGTGTAGAGATCGAGGTGTAATCTGCTTCTTTTACCAGTACGTTTTTCTGGAACTTTATCTAAGGAGATATTGGGACTTTTTCCTTCAGGATCACAAAGAACAACCCACCCTTCCTGTGCCGGTTCTCTAGGGACGTAATGGAGTGCTTCTTGCCAGAATGCGAACATTTTATCGAATTCATAGCACCGGATAACAATTGAACCAATTTTCATTTTTCTATTCTTAATATTTCTTTTTATACGTATTTATTTATTATTCAAAATCCACCTAATACTACCCAATAAATTAAAAGTTCTCATCATAAAAATTAAAAATACCTTCTAAAATTAAGCATTTTCTTAGTGTAATAAATGTTTATTGCTGAAGACTTTTAAGGTTTTTAATTGGAGTTAAGTTGATAAATATTTCCTATATAGAAAAATTTGATTAATATTTAATTGAAAAAAGCTTATTAGATTGATTTTTAATCTTAAACCGGCACATGAGTGAAACAAAATTAAAAGTAATTGCTTATGCTGATCATATTTGTCCATCTTGTTATATCGGATATCATCGAATAGAACAGCTCAAAAAAGAGTACAACCTTGATGTTGAATGGAGAACTTTTGAGATTCATCCCGAAACACTAAGGGAAAGAGCACTAACCGAAGATTTGCCTTTTCCTAAGGATTATTTAGAGGCAGCATTTGCAAATGTTAAACGTCTCGCGGATGAGGATGGTCAACTTAATTGCTATTCGCTATAAAATTGAAAAAGGTCTAAAGAATATAAGATTAGATTATTTTCAATCTCTGTAATAATCCTGTAATTAAAATAGGTAATGCAATGGTTGCATCACACCATACACTTATATATTTTGATTTTAAAGAATATTTTCCCCAAC
>Ga0315536_1000201_pt1 | contig 29564 bp, 22 predicted proteins | sample SalMarSW160230MG_FD_203093 | JGI IMG/M metagenome (GOLD analysis project Ga0315536, IMG submission 203093) | Salt marsh sediment microbial communities from the Plum Island Ecosystem LTER, Massachusetts, United States - Salt Marsh Sediment SW1602-30 ...
CGTATATGCATTGCTCGTCCTGCTCTCCGGCGTGGCAGGGATTTGTTCCGCGCTGTATCTGCCCTCGATCGTCTCCCACGATCCCATGCTGCTGGCCGGCGAGTATCCGGAAATCCGGGAGCTGGATCCCCAGGCATTATCCTTTTTCACAAGCTTCTTAAAATATTACCTGGTCTTCTTCTTCCTGTATTCCGTCGTATCCCTGCTGGTGGGATGGGGATTATGGACGATGCGGAACTGGGCCCGGATCGTCATTCTCATCATCCAGGGTTTTTCACTGGCGGTCAGCCTGTTTACGCTCTTCTACAGCATCGCCATTTCCAGCGGCAACTTGTTCGTGTGCGGAGTGTATTCGATCTCTCTTATCTTTCCCGCCTGGGTCTTCCTGTGGTTTTTCCTCAACCGCCGGCAATTCCGTTAACGCGAACGTCTCCGTAATCCGGATCCATTCCTCAACCGAAACCGTTTCCGCGCGCCGCGCGGAATCCACTCCGGCGCGTTCCAGTAAGCTTGCGGCCTGCGCGGCCGGCATTCTCAGCCCCGCGGAGAGCGTGTTGCGCAGCATCTTCCGCTTCTGGGAAAAACCGGCGCGGGCAATTCGAAACAGAAGATCGGATGCCTCCCGGCTGCGATGCGTGGAACCTTCGAGATCCACGCATACGATCGCCGATTCAACGTCCGGGACCGGGAAAAAAGACTCGGCGGAAATCGTTCCCGCCAGCGACGGCTTGCCATAATATTGGACGGAAAGCGCCAGCAGACTCAACTTTCCGGGTGCGGCGCAGATGCGGTCGGCGACTTCCTTTTGAACGGTCAGGACAATCCGCCCCGGGCGGGCGGCGGATTCCATCAGATGGCGGATGACCGCCGAGGTTATGTAATACGGGATATTGGCCGCCACCTTGAAGGTGCCGGGAGCGACTCCGCCCACCAGCTGTTCCACCGGCTGGGCCAGAATATCCCCTTGGATGACGGTCACGTTTGGAAAAGGCGCGAGAACGGAATGGAGGATCGGGATCAGGCCCGGATCGATCTCGATCGCCGCGACGTGCCGGGCGGCCGCCGCCAGATGGCGGGTCAGGCTGCCGACCCCCGCCCCAATCTCAAGCACCGTATCCTGGGGCCGGATAGCGGCGGCCGCGGCCACCCGCGTCAGCGCGCTTTCGACGATCAGAAAATTCTGGCCGAGGGATTTGCGCGGACGCAGGCCCGCATCGCGCAGCAGCCGGCGCACATCCAGCGGCGGCCACGGCGGAGAGAGAGGATTAATCAGGGAAGTATCCACGGGACGTTCGCCGGAACCGGCGTAAGAAAATACAGCGTCGTGAAACTGTGCCAGCCGACGTACTCTTCTTTACTGGGATACGCCAGGTCGATCCAATACGGCGCATTCGGGCCCACACCGGAATCCTCCACGGTCGCCGGTCCGTACCCGTTTACGTATACCGGCTGGCCCTGAAAAAGGAAATACCAACTGGAAACCATGGCGATTACTCCCTTTTCCATTGCGTGACCGGATCGGGTGGTGTAACTGCAATAATCGGGATTACCCACAATTCCCAATCCACATGGATAATAGGAGGTGGCGTAGACCGTTATCGCGCGGTAATACTCGAAGGTTCCTTCGGGCGTATCCACGGTCCGCAGAACAACCCGGGTGCCGTATCCGACGATTCGCGTTTGCGGTGCCAGAAGAATATGCTGCCCTTCCGGGGTACGGCGGACTTCCTCACCGTCCTCCCATCGGACGCGCACGACCGATTCGAGTATGCCGGAGCTTCCCGGCTGGATAACTTTCGTCTGATCCAAATCCAGATCCGCTATCGGCTGGGTTTCCCGTTCGAAGGGGATCTGCGACTGCTCGCGCACAATCTCCTCGCGTACCCGGACAATCCGGATCGCGCCATCCGGCGGAAGGGGATCCTCCTCCGCCGGGATGCTGTAATCCAGGCCGGTCAGCGCGAATCCCGCCCGGGCCAGGGCTTCGCCGACGGTGGAGCCGGCCGAACGGATGCTGACCTCTTTTCCATCCGCGCGGATCGTCAGCATCCGCGATCGGATAAGCTCGATCACCACCGGATTCTGCGCGATGGATTCCAACTTCGTCGACGCAGACGGAATGACGGCATCGGCCGCATAGACCATCACACCCGCCTGCCAGAGCGCTTCCCCAACGGTCGGCCCGGGAGCGCTGTAGCGCTCCGTCTTCCCATTTTCCAGCAGCAGGAATTCAACCGCCGGGCGGATTTCAATCCTGAGGGGCGGTGCGGTTAAAACCGTATCGGGCGGAAGCGCAATGCCATCCGCAAAAACCCATTCTCCTTCCTCCAATACGATACCCGCCAGATCGAGTAGTGTGCGCAGCGAGACGCCGCCGCCATCCGGAAAAGCCACATAGCGGATTTCACCCCGGGCCAGGACCGGGATCGCGTCGCTGGACGGCACTTCGATCGTCATCCCCCAGCGGACGGGGGAATCCAACCCCGGAACGGATGGTGCGCCGTTTTCCCACGTCGCTCCGGCTTCCCTGAGCACGACCGCCACCGACGATGCATGGGTGAAGACGCGATTCCATTCCCCGTTTTGATGTATAAAAACAGGTTTAAGCGTGACCAGATAGGCGGCCAGAACGAGAAAGACCGATAAAAAAAGGATCGAATATTTTTTAAAATATTTCATATGTCCAAGCGCCCGACCAGGTTTCCCGGCGGCACCCGGAAGATCCGCCGTACCGTTGCTTCCTTTCGGACCTGGCGGGGTTTGGAGGTTTCCGCCGCGCCGGACCCGGCCGGGCAGGAGGATGGTACCCGAGAGACAGGAGAGTGTCAATATTTCGCAAGAGAATTGATGATTGACTTGGCTGAAATAAAGGTATAATTGTTAATACCGACCAGTCGGTATCTTTTATATGCAAACTCGAAGCGTCGAAACCCGAGCCAAGATCGTCCAGGCTGCCCAAGAACTCTTTTCCAAAACGGGATATGAGTCTGCATCCGTATCTGAAATTTGCGAACAGGCCGGGATAAGCAAAGGCGCGTTTTACCACCACTTTCCCTCCAAACAATCGGTGTTCCTTGAGCTGCTCTCAGACTGGTTGAAAGGGATTGACCTCGGCTTGGAAGCGCTGCGCAGCAATCCGCCGGAAGCCGAGCAATCCCTAGTGCGGATGGCGGACATCCTTCCTGAAGTCATCCACGCCGCGGAGGGCAGGCTGCCGATTTTCCTCGAATTCTGGCTACATTCCGCACGCGATAAGGAATTATGGAATACGGCCATCGCCCCGTACCAGCGCTACCGGGAATACTTCCGGATGGTGGTCGAAGAGATGGATCCGGAAGGAGCGATTGATCCGGCAAAAAAAGAAACGGCGGCCTTAGCCGTCATATCTCTGGCGATCGGGTTGCTGCTGCAGGGCGTAGTGCAGCCGGACGCGGCGGATTGGGGGGCTGCCGGCCGGGAAAGCATACGGATGCTGCTCGAGGGGATGACACGGAGGTCATCATGAATTTGGTAACCGGCGCAACCGGACATATCGGGAACGTATTGGTGAGAAAACTGCTGGCCGCGGGCGAATCCGTGAGAGTGCTGATCTTTCCGGGCGAGGATACGCTGCCGCTTAAAGATCTGCTGCTGGAAATGGTGACCGGCAACGTGCTGGATCCGCTCTCGCTGCGGAAAGCGATGCAGGGGGTGACGCGTGTCTTTCATCTGGCAGGTATCATTTCGATCCTGCCCGGGAGAAACCGCCTTGTTAACCGAGTGAATTTCGAGGGCACGAAGAACATCATCGCCGAAGCCCGGCAGGCCGGCGTAAAGCGGCTGATTTACACCAGTTCGATCCACGCCATTCAGCGCGTCCCGCAAGGCGTCCGGATCGATGAGCGGCTTCCCTTCGATCCGGAAAACACCGCCGGTGAGTACGACCGGTCGAAGGCGCAGGCCTCACTCGCGGTCCTCGAAGCATCGCGCCAGGGATTGGATTCGGTGATCCTTTGCCCCACCGGCGTGATCGGTCCGAACGACTTCCGCCGCTCGGAACTCGGCCAACTTATTCTGGATTGCGTGGAGCAGAAGACCCAGTTCTACGTCAACGGCGCCTACGATTTCGTTGACGTGCGCGACGTGGCAGACGGCATAATGAAAGCGGCGGACCAGGGCCGCAGCGGGGAAACGTACATCCTCTCGGGTGAAAAACTCACCGTGCACCGGATCATCGATATCCTTTGGAATCTGACCGGCCGCAGGTTCGCCCGGATCTATATCCCGTTTTCGCTCGCACGCTTTGCCGCCCGGTTTACCCCCCTGCTCTACATCCATCGCAAGATCAAACCGCGGTTTACTTCATATTCTCTGGAAACGCTGCGCAGTAACGCCGATATCAGCCACGCCAAGGCGACGGCCGAACTGGATTACCATCCGCGAAAACTCATCGAATCGATTGCCGATACCGTGGAATGGTTCCGTAAGAACCGGCGGGCTGTGCCCTCCTCAAAATCAGCCTGATTTCTTGCGCCGAACACACTCCGCAGCCGATGGGCGGGGAAATGCCGGTATCCGGAGATTTTCCACGCCCGCCGCACAGACAACCCCAACGAAGGTAATCCATGGAGTTTTTTTTTCATCACCTCATTCCGTTGCCTTGGTTTTTCGCCGACATACTCACCATCACCCTCTCCATAATCGTCGTTGGTTTCGCCATCCGCCGGACGCGCCACCCCGAGATGGTGATACTGGAATGCCTGGCGTTTGTCCTTCTGTATGCGGGCTTGTTTGAAAACCTGGCCGTCGTCAATGGGTGGTATGTCTACGGCCGTTCCGTATTGATGTTCGGCGACGTCCCGCTGTCGGTACCGCTTTTAGAGATGGATGTATTGATTGCGGGGCTCTGGCTGCTTGAGAAGGTGAATATGCCCGATTGGGCGAAACCGTTCGTGCTCGGATTGTTCGGTATGCTGCAGGATCTATCGCTCGATCCGTTGGCCGTTCAGCAGGTGTATACATTGGATGGATCGACCACCGGCCGATGGACCTGGCTTCTGGAACCCGGCGTGACGCAGATGTACGGCATCCCGGCCTATAATTTTCCCGGCTGGATGTTGATCATGCTGTACGGCTCGATTTTTTTGCTTGCCGGGCGCGGCATATTCAAGCGGTCCGGATATATACCCTGGGTGGGAAGGATATACCCGTTCCTCGCCATGCTCCTGGCGCTTGTCACCATGGTGTCGCCGCTTTCGCAGGTCCTCCTTTGGCTGGCTCCCTTCGGAACGAAGGGAAGCAACGCCGAATGGATCATGTTCGCTTTCCACCTGCTGTTGCCGACTTTGCTTTTATTATTCCTGTGGCGCGGCAGGATGCATGGGCGATTTGTTTTTTCCGTCGATTGGCCGTTATTCCTCGTCCCGCTCCTATTTCATCTGGCGGACGTGTCCTGGATTCTGGCGGGCGGCTTCACCAATGTCCTCTGGCTGGCCTTGCTTGCCACCATGGTTCACGGAGCTTTGCTTGCGTGGATATTTTTCCGTGGAAGTCGTAAACCCACACCGGCGGATCCGTCCTACCTCTATTCGCCATAGCTTGCGCGGGGTGGGTTGACGTCCGGATAAAAAGATTACCATTGCTCATTCCACCCGGGCGTCAACCCACCCTACACATAAAACGTCCGTGATGAATACGTAATAGGAATATGATTCTCATGGCGTTAATCCACTCCACAAAAAAACGCGCAGGCGAATTGCTCGGTAAAATAATTAATAATCCGTGCGCCGATCCCCTCTACGATACAAGCTTCGAATAGAACCCCACCGCCAACGTCCCCGGGCCGCCGTGCGTGATGATTGCCGGGGGCAGTTCGTAGATCGGGACCTCTTTCACACCCATTTGCGCCTTTAATCCGTCGGCCAGATCCTTGGCGATATCCGCCGCGTCAGCCTGCATGAGGCACAGGAAGGAACCTTCCCCTTTGGGGCACTCCGTCGCCACCAGCTCCAGCAGGCGGCTCAGGGCACGCTTGCGTGTCCGTTGCTTCTCGTACGCCTCGACCTTACCGTCTGAAATCCGCAGGATCGGTTTCACCTGAAGCATCTCTCCCATCAGGCGCGACGCCCCGCCGATTCGCCCGCCCTTATGCAGGTATTCCAGCGTGTCGACGACAAAATACGTCCGCTGGAGCGATTTTAATTCCTCCAGCCGGGTAAGGATATCTTCAACCGGTTTCCCCTGTTTGGCCCAGCGGTCGGCAAGCAGGACCGCGGCACCCAGCATCCCCGCGATGATGCGGGTGTCGACAATGTGGATCGGCGCGCCGGGGAAGTCTTGCGCGGCGACTTCCGCGGACCGCAGCGTTCCACTAACGTCGCCCGACGGAACCAGAATGAGAACCGTATCGCCCTTCGCCAGCATTTCCTTCAGAATCGGTGTATAGAGCGCCGGAGGCGGGGCCGCAGTTTTGGGCAGCGTCGCAGAGGCGCGCAGTTTTTTTAGGAATCCGGCCGTATCCAGTTCGGTGTCGTCCCGGAAGGTTTCCTCACCGAAAATAATGATCTGCGGCATCACTTGAATGTTCAGCGAACGGGTGAGGTCTTTGGGGAGCGCGCAAGTCGTGTCGGCGATTATCCGGATCATCCTATCCTCCATGACAGGTTTCGAATAACGGAGAGATTGGCGGCTGGATATTCCTCATCGGTTGGGAATTGTACACTAAAGAGGAAGACCACGAAGACGATTTCCAACAGATTCCTAAAGACCAGACAGGGCTTTTGGTCCTTACCGGAATCCGCCCCGGATAATTGAAGATCTGACCGGTCCAGATTATCCGCACCGGCGGACGCATGGATTGCCTTCCCCGTCCCCTCTCGACTATAATCCGATCACTCATTTTGGAGGTCGGATGCCTAAAAGTAAAAGTCCCCGCGCCGAACCCGCCAAGGCGCGCAAAGCGGCGCTGAAGTCTGGCGCCCAAATCCGCCAGGAATTCCTGGCCTTTTTCGCCGAGCGCGGTCACAAAATCGTTGCCTCGGCCTCACTGGTTCCCGGCAACGATCCCACGCTGCTCTTCACCAACGCCGGAATGGTCCAGTTCAAGGATGTATTCCTCGGAACCGACAAGCGCGCCTACGTACGGGCCGTGGATTGTCAGAAGTGCATGCGAGTCGCCGGCAAACACAACGACCTCGACGAGGTCGGACGCGACGACACCCACCATACCTTCTTTGAGATGCTCGGCAACTGGTCCTTCGGCGATTATTACAAGAAGGAAGCCATCGCCTGGGCATGGGAGCTCCTGACAAAGGTCTGGGGCCTGCCGGCGGAAAAGCTTTTCACCACCACCTTCCGGGATGAGAAAGGCGAAATCGCGGCGGACGAGGAGGCCGCGAAGGAATGGAAAAAGCAGCCCGGGATGGACCCCGCGCATGTTCTGCCTTTCGGCCGCAAGGAGAACTTCTGGGAGATGGCCGACACCGGCCCCTGCGGCCCGTGCAGTGAAATCCATCTGGACCGCGGGGAAGATGCCTGTGACAAAAAAACCGTTCCCGGCCATACCTGCCGGGTCAACGGCGACTGCCGCCGGTTCACCGAGTTGTGGAACCTGGTCTTCATCCAATATAACCGCACCGGTCCGAGCACGCTGGAACCCCTGCCCGCCAAGCACGTCGACACCGGAATGGGCTTCGAGCGGATTGTGGCGGTCCTGCAGGGCGTAAACTCCACCTATCGCACCGATTTGCTGTGGCCGGTCATCCTCGCCACGCAGAAACTGACCGGCCATACCGACAAGCAGCGCGAGGCCGAGTTTACGGCCTACCGTGTGATCGCCGATCACGCCCGTGCCGCCGCTTTCCTGATCGCCGACGGCGTGGTCCCGGGCAACGTCGGCCGCAATTACATCTGCCGGATGATCATCCGGCGTGCGGCGCTGTTCGGCGGAAAACTCGGACTCCACGAGCCCTTCCTGGCCAAGGCCGCCGAAGCCGTCGTCGAGGGCTACGGCACGGCGTATCCGGAACTGGTCCAGCACCGCGAGGCGGTTTTTTCGGCGCTGACGCTCGAGGAACGCCGCTTCCGGACCACGGTCGACCTGGGCATGGAATACCTCCAGGAGATGCTGATCGAACTCCGCCAGAAAGGCGATAAGGTCCTTCCGGGCCGCCGGGCATTCGATCTCTATGCCACATACGGCCTGCCGCTCGAGATCACCCGCGACGTGCTGCGCGAGAGTGGAATGGAAGTGGACGCCGAAGGTTTCCGGCAAGCGATGGAAGAACACCGCGAAGTATCCGGCGCGGCCCAGGCAATGGGCGAAATGACGGGCCAGGATGCGGTCCGCTACCGGGACCTGCTCGAAGACCTTAAACGCGAAGGGATGCTTCCGGAAAACGGGGTCGAATATGATCCGTATTCCACTTTCCAGATGGACGAACCCATTCTGGCCATCCTGCGCGACGGCCAGCGGGTTAAAAGCGCGCAAGCGGGCGAAACGGTTGAATTGGTACTCCCGCGCGCCTGCCTGTACATCGAATCCGGCGGGCAAGTGGCCGACAGCGGCCTGCTGTGGATGCCCAAATCCGAAGGCGGCGACGCGGCGCTTTGGGAAATCGAAATTCTGGAAGCCCGCCGGCCGGTCGGCGGATTGATTGTCTTGCGCGGGAAGGTGAAGTCCGGCCGCCCGGCACAGGGCGATCTGGCGCGGATGGAAGTGGACGAAGAGCGGCGCTGGAGCATTATGCGGAACCACACCGCCACACACCTCCTGCATGCGGAATTACGGTACGTGCTGGGGAACCATGTCCGGCAGGCGGGGTCGCTGGTCGCCCCGGACCGGCTGCGCTTCGATTTCACGCACCACACAATGGTCAGCCAGCAGGATCTGGAAAAAGTCGAACGGTTCGTCAACGAAGCGATTCTCGCCAACTATCCCGTCTCCTCGTCCGAGGAGGCGCGCGAAAAAGCCGTCGGCAAGGGTGCCATGGCCCTTTTCGGCGAGAAATACGGAGAATCGGTCCGCACCATCGCCATCGGCGACGAGCAAAAACCCTTCTCCTATGAATTATGCGGCGGTACGCACGTCTCCCAGACCGGGGATATCGGGTTGTTCCTCATCGTCTCGGAAGGCAGCGTGGCGGCCGGTGTGCGCCGGATTGAAGCCGTCACCGGCCACGCCGCCGTCGCCCTGGTCCAGGAACGCAACCGGATCCTGCAGCATGCGGGTGCATACCTTGGCGTTCCGGCCGAGGAAGTGGATCGAAAAGTGCTCGAGCAGATGGATGCATTAGACCGGTCGCGCAAGGAAAACCAGCGCCTGCGCCAGGAAACGGCCAAGGCCGAATTCGAATCGTCGCTGACCCGGATTGAATCCATCGCCGGCGTACCGGTGCTCGCCATCCGGGTGGCGCAAGCCGGGGCCGATACGCTGCGGATCCTCGCGGATAATTTCCGTCGAAAGCATGCCAGCGGGATTGCGGCTATCGGTTCGGTGTTCGAGGATAAACCGCTGCTGGTCGTCACCGTCAGCGACGACCTGATCGCGCGCGGTGTGCGCGCCGACGAGCTGGCCAAGTCCGCCGCCACACTGATGGGCGGCGGCGGCGGCGGCCGGCCGAATATGGCACAAGCCGGAGGCACCGACCCGAAGCGGCTGGAAACCGCGCTTCAATCGTTGCGGTCGGCCATCCGGGAAAAACTCGCCTGATCTCAAAGACCTTTTCACCGCGAGGCGCAACGATCGCCAAGAAGATAACCAATTTCTTTGCGCACCTAGCGTCTCTGGCCCAGCCCGACCAGGGCGGGCTTTACGGTGAAAAAGTTTTTGAGATTCCGCCGCTTATCTGATCATCCTTCATCCACCTATGCCGATTTCATGAAAGAACAAATCCTCGCCCTGGAATCCACCGACGACCTGCATACGGTGCGCGATAAAATCGCCCGCGCCCAAGCCGGGCGTCTGGTGGTGATATGGAGCGCATTGGAGCAGCCGCTTCGCCGCCGCCTGGACCTGGTCCTGATGAAACGCTGGGCGGCGATGGCCGGAGCGGAATTGGCGATCGTCAGCACCGACGGGGAAATCCGGCGGCTGGCGCACCGGACGGGGATTTCCTGTTATCCGAACCTCACCGCATCGGCGCTGGCCGGCCTCTCCACCCGGTTTTCCCCCGTGCAAAGAGAAAATTCTTATCAGCGCATCCGCCGGTCCCCCAGCCTTCTCCAACCCGGCAGGCGCTCGCGGCCGATCCCGCCCGCCCTGCGGATCGGGTTATTCTCGGCGGCGATCCTTTCCATCGCCGTTGTATTCCTGCTTCTGCTCCCCTCGGCGAGGGTGCATGTCAAATTTCCGTCGCGCAAGCTGGAATCTTCGGTGGCTATCGATCCCTCGATGTGCGACAAAGTCGCCCTCCAGCTCTCCATCTCCGACCGCCGGGCGACTACTGGAAGGATCCTTGCGCCGACCGCCTATGCGGAAGGCGCCGTCATACTGACCAATACCTCCAGCCGATTGTTGAATTTATCGGCGGGATTGCGCGTCGCTTCGGAGAACGGGATCGTCTTTGAAACGCGCGACGGTCTGATCCTACTTCCCGGAAAATCACTCTCCGCGTCCGTGCGCGCTGTGGCGCCGGGTCCGTCCGCGAACCTTGCGCCGGGCGGAGTGAACCGCGTTCTCGGACCGCTGGCGCTGTCGTTGAAAGCAACCAACCCGAAGGGTATGTCCGGCGGCGCCGAAGCCTGGCGCAATTCGGTTTCCGCAGCGGATCAGGATGCCCTTCGCAGCGGTTTATCCTCCCGGGTCCGTACGGAAGCTTTCACCGGCTTTTTAAACCTGATCTATGAAAACCGGGTCCTGGTTGAGGATTCTCTGCATATTGCATTCGATCCTCAGGATGCACCGGACTTCCCGGTGAACACTCCGGCCGATAGTATCGGGATGACAATGCATGCGGCGGCTTCCATGAAAGCCTGTCCGTCCGAGGGGATTCCTTTCCTGGCGGAGCAGTCGCTGGCAGCCCAATTACAACCCGGTGAAATCCTTCTCCATGAGAACCTGCTCTGGCGGCTTACAGAGAATCCCGAAGGCGGGGTTGATCTGGCGGCGTCGGGGATGGCAGCGATGGTCTCCGATCGAAACGCCATGGCATTGGCATTGCGCCTGCAAACTCCGGTCCGGGCGGCCTCCATCCTGGTGAACCGTTTCCATGCTGTGGCGGTTCCGGCGGTGGAACTTCGACCGGCCTGGATTCCCTGGCTGCCGCTGTTCCCCTTCCAGATCGAAATCCTTGCGGCGGCGGATTGAAAATCCTCGCGGTGGATCCCGGTATGCGCAAGATCGGGCTCGCGGTAAGCGATCCCACCGGAACAGCCGCCCGCGCACTGATTGTCTTCGAGCACGGATCCCTTCAGCAGGATTGTGCGCGGATTATGGAAGCAGCCCGTGACGAAAAGGCGGAACGGATTCTGATCGGCAGCGCCCACGCTGCGGGGATGAGACAGAACGCGGAAGCGCGGTTCACGCATAAGCTGCTGGCCGTTCTGCGCGCCGCAACCGCCGTTCCGGTTGAATTATGCGACGAATCCTTTTCCACCCAGCGCGCCAACGAAGCGCGCAGGCAGCGCGCGGACCGGCGGAAAATGCGCCGCCGTGCGGACGATGCGCTCGCGGCGGCAGCCTTCCTACAGGAGTATCTTGATGCCCAGGCGGGAAAAACGCAATAAAACCACTTCCTCCGCTGTAAGAGTTTTTTTCGCAATCTTCCTGGGCGGCTTTGTGCTTTCGCTTGCCGCATCGGGGTCGATGCTGCTGCTCAGCGCGGAATCCGGCGCGCCGCTGCCCGCGGCGGCGGATGACCTCTCCACCTTCGATTTGCTTTATCTGCGCGCGTACCTGCGCCTGAATTACGATCGCCTGCGCGCCCCATCGGCTGACGCCGACGGGGTATTCGAAGTCTTCGAGGGCGAAACGGCGTCCGAAATATGCGAACGCTTGAAACTGGAAACATGGATTACGGATTCCCAGTTGACGTGTAATTACCTTCGGTATACGGGCGGCGACCGGTCGATCGGCTCAGGATTATTCCTCATCCGGACCGGTCAAAGCCCTATGCAGATCGCCGATTCATTGGCGAGCGCGGACAGCAAGATCCGGGTGTTCACCGTATTCGCCGGATGGCGCCTGGAAGAGATTGCCGAGGCGCTGCCGGAGTCGGGAATCCCCATCCAGAGTGCGGATTGGCTGGCATCCGCCTACGGCCGTCCCGACAGCGGGAGCGGCGTCAGCGCGCTCTATGCGGAAATACCCTCATGGGCGGGTCTGGAGGGGTTCATTCCTCCGGGTGAATACCGGGTGATCCCGGGTGAAACGGCGGGGCACCTTGTGGAAAGAATGACCTTGAATTTCCTGAATTCGCTGCCGGAGGGTTGGATATCGGCGGTGCAAATACGGGGATGGAGCATTTATCAGGCGGTGACACTGGCCTCGATCATCCAGCGCGAGACGCTGGTGGAAGAGGAAATGCCGCTCATGGCGTCGGTTCTGTACAATCGGCTTGCTCAGGGCATGCGTCTGCAAGTCGATCCGACCGTCCAGTATGCGGTTGGATTTCAAGCCGGACGCGGCGGATGGTGGGTCAATCCTTTATTGGATGCCGATCTGGCTTTGGATTCACCGTTCAATACGTACCTGTACTACGGACTGCCGCCCGGCCCGATCTGCAGCCCAAGCCCGGCGGCACTCGAGGCGGTTGCCTATCCGCTGGTGTCGTCCTACCTGTATTACCGCGCCGCCTGCGACGGGTCCGGCCGGCACAACTTCGCTGAGACGTACCTTCAACATCTGTCCAACGCTTGCGGGGGATGACGGTCCAAAGCGCACGGGAGTAGACCGTCATCCCCGCGTGCTCTCAGCGGGGATCCGGAAATCATCCTTAACATATAATATTTTCTGTTTTCGATTATTCAGTCTTTTATTTGTTCACTGGCTCATTGTTCATGGCGATTTTTCCGGACCTACCCCTTTGCCGCGTCATTCATGTTGAAGAAAACCAATCCCGACAGCGGCTTGGGATAGAAGTGGGTGGATTTCTGCGGCATTTTTTCGCGGTTGTCGGCGACGGTCATGATCTCGTCCAATCCGGTGTGGTTGAGAATCCACGCCGATTGCATTTCGCCCGAACGGACCTTTTCGATTGCCAGTTGGACTTTGGGGGTGTAGTGCACGGTTACCTGGGGCTTGATCTGCTCCTCGGAAAGCCCCAGCAGCATTTTATAGATGATCGACTTCAACAGAGAGACATCGAGCAGGCGCAGGGTCAGCGAGCCGCTTTCCCCTTCCACCAGGCGGGTGGCCTTCTTCTCATCGATCTCAAGCAGGTAGTAGGTATTCACCCCCGTGAGGGCGACGCCGAACTTATGGTCCCGCGGATCGGCGTTGCGCAGTTCGCGCAACCACATCTCGCGGGCTTCGCGTTCGTCGTCTTCTCCAAAAGAATAAGCGCGCACCAGGAAGCCCAGCCGGACGGCTTCACGGATGGTTTGTTCGCTGACCGGCGGCAGCCCGGTCAACATGCGGTGCGTCCCGATCGTCGTCAATCCCTCCTGATTGGCGGAAACCAGGTACATCATGATGAATTCCCAGGGCGCATCCGGACCGGCATCCGGATGCAGTTTCCGCATCTCGTCGCGGATGGTCAGCATGGTCTGGTAGCGGTGATGGCCGTCGGCGATATAGATCCGGCGGCTGGAAACCGCCTGCGAGACCGCCTCGCACTGTTGGGGGTTGACCAGCCGCCACAGGCGGTGGCGGAACTGGGTGGTTTTTTCCGTGTGGTCGATCACTTGAATGTCGTGGTCGCAGGTGGCAAGAATCCCGTCGACGGTATTATGCGGATCCGGGTATACGCTCCAGATGTATTCGAATTGGGTATGGGTGGTGCGGGTCAGCCGGATGCGGTCTTCGAGCGGTCCGCGGATGATGTTTTCGTGGGGCAGGATCCGTCCGTTTTCGTAATCCTGCAGGCGGACCAGCCCGATAAAACCGGTAACGTGCCGGGGCGGAAGGCCTTCCACCTGAAAATCCTGCTCGTAAACCCAGAACGACGGCCGCCGGTAGGATACGAGCATCTGCTCCTTGCGCCACGCGGCGAGCAGATCCCGGCTGCGGGTGTAGCGGTTGTCGGTATCGCTGTCGTTGGCTTCGATTTTATTAAGAAGTAGACGGACGACGTTGTACGGATGCTGCTGGTAATACTCATTCTGTTCCGAAGGGCTGATGACGTCGTAGGGACGGGAGAGGCATAAGCCGATATTCTCAACTTTTTCCGGATTGTAATGCTCCGCACGAAACGGCCTGACCTCGTTGATGGCTTCCGACATTCCCGCTCCTCCGTGATTCCCGAATTCCCTGGTTGAGATCAAGCGCAATCGTGCGGGAATTCAACCATCCGCATCGTTGTTCTATCCGCTTGCCAATAACCGTACACCGGTTGAAAGCTGTCAGCACAAAAGGGGTTTTCGGAATTATACCGCCGTTTGAGAATAATATCACAATCCGTTTCGCCGGATTATTTGGTCTCCAGCGGTGAATTTAAATGCTCCAACAGCCCGGTCAGGGCCAGGTCGTAGCTGCGCCACCCGAAACCGCAGACTGATCCGACGCAGACCGGGGCAATTACCGACCGGTGGCGGAATTCCTCGCGTGCGAAGACGTTCGATATATGGACTTCCACCACCGGCAACCGAACGGCGGTCAGGGCGTCGCGGATTGCCAGCGAGTAGTGGGTGAAGGCGCCCGGATTGATCAGAAGCCCGCTGGCCCAGGTACGCGCTTCCTGAATCGCATTAATAATCGCGCCTTCGGAGTTGGATTGTATCGTCTGCAATTCGACACCGCGCTCTTGGGCGATGCCGGTCAGCCGCTTGTCGATTTCCGCTAGCGTCATGCGTCCGTAGATGTCCGGTTCGCGTTCGCCGAGCAGGTTCAAATTCGGCCCGTGGATTAACAGAATTTTTTTCATGGCGCCCTCCCTGTTTACTTTGCTACCATCCGCCCCCGGCCGGGTGGAGCTTCATCCCTGGCAGCCGATGGAAACCAGCGCCTGGCGCACGTCGTCGTCCGCCACGTCCAATCCCACCCGAACCTTCCCCGCCGCAACGGGCAGCGCCCACTTTACCCGCCCGCCGCGCCGTTTCTTATCGGCCTGCACGAACCCCAGGATTTTCTCGACCGGGGCGGTGTGCCGGATCGGAAGGCCGTAAGCGGTCAGGATCCCCGTCAAACGCTCGCGCAGGTTTGTCTCCGCCACGCCGACCGTCTCCGCCAGCGTGGATTCGGCCACCATACCGAGCGCCACCGCTTCGCCGTGGGGAATCTGGAAATTCGCATTGGCTTCGATTCCATGGCCGAGCGTATGCCCGAAGTTCAACGCTTCGCGCGGACCGCGCCGTTCGAACGGATCCTCCTCGACGACCCGGATCTTCACCCGCGCGGCGCGCCGGACGATCCAATCGAGTCCGTCGGGCGTCAGCTGGCCCGCCTGCATTTCAATCTTGGCGAGCAGTTTGGAATCGCCGACCACGGCGGTTTTGATCGCTTCTGACATTCCCATCTTTATCTCATCCGCGGGAAGTGTGGAAAGCACATCCAGGTCCGCCAGGACCAGCGCCGGCGGATTAAAAGAGCCGATCAGGTTCTTTCCCTGCGGCATGTCCACCGCGGTTTTTCCGCCGATTGCGGCATCCACCATCCCAAGCAGACTGGTGGAAAGTGCGACCCACGAAACGCCGCGCAGGTAAGTGGCGGCCGTGAAACCGGCTATATCGGTGACTACCCCGCCGCCGAGGGCGAGGATCGTCCCCCGGCGCTCCATTTTGAAGCGGTAAAGTTCCGAGTAAAGGTATTCCAGTGTGCGGAGTTTCTTTTCGGCTTCGCCCGCCGGAAAAATAATGGAATCTGCGGGCGCGGGCGCCAGGGCATCCCGGACCGTCTGTAGATACAGCGGCGCCACATTTGAATCGCTGATTATCACGAACGGGGGACTGAGTTTGCGCTCCTCCAGCTCCATCGCCAGCCGGGGGAGCATGCCGCGGCCGACCAGCACATCGTACCCGTTGCCCATCGCATTGACATGATAAATTCCCGCCAGCAGCTGGATCTTGCGGACCACATCGTCGGGCACAAGCTTTGTGGTATCCAGGTTCAGCGGAAACGAGTCGTAGAGCGGGCCGCGCTTGGCCAACAGCGACTTAAGCCGTTCCAGCGGGCCGGATCCGGCCAGAAGCGGGCGGGCGTTCAACTCATCACCCATACGCTGCAGGATGACTTCCGGTTCGCACTTCAGGCAGACGACCGGTCCGTGTCTCTCCACCAGGACGCGGTTATCCGGATCGACAAGGGTTCCGCCACCCAGGGCAACGACCGTACGCGTCGTGTTGCCCAGTTTCTCAAGCAGGGCTTTCTCCCGGTTGCGAAAATCCGCTTCCCCCTTTTGGAGAAATATCTCCGCGATCGGCATTCCTGCTTCGTTTTCGATGATCTTATCGGTATCGAGGAAATGCCATCCCATCCGTTCGGCGAGAAGCATGCCGACGGTGGTCTTTCCGCATCCCGGGGGGCCATATATGAAAAAATTCATCTCCATCCTCGGCGGCCGGCCTCAACCTTTCATTCCGCTGGGCTGATAAAGGGTACCATCGAAAGGGAGAAGACGTTGAACCGTGCGGCGGATTGTATCCAAAAAACGGCATCCGGGGAAGAACCCATTCTCCCGGTCCAGCACCATCTCCATCCCAACCTCCTCTCCCTCTTCCTCTCCCCTGGCCTATGTTTGGGGAAGGGTAAACGGGACGTCCTTGAGCGAAGCGAGGTGATGTGGCCGAAAGCCGGGTGAGAGGGGTAATACAGGACCTGCATACTGAGGGAGAAAATATACAATGGCCACGCGCCCGGCTATATTTTCCCGGGCGCGTGTATGCGCAAAGACCATCCGGGGGTATCCCTACCAGAATACTTTCGGGTTTGGATCAAGATGGAAATCTCCAAGCGCCCCCCGGGGAAGCCGCTCGAAACGCTCCCGCAGTTCGCCTATCGAATCTCCTCCGCATTTTTCCTGTACCGCTTCGGCCAGGATGTAGGACACCATCCCCTCGGCCACCACCGCGGCGCGCGGAACCGTGCAAAAGTCGGAGCGTTCGTAGCGGGTATCGGTTGTCTCCCCGCCGGCAAGATCGACTGAATGTTGAGGGGAGATGGTGGTCGCGATCGGTTTCATCACCGCGCGCAGGATGAGCGGCTGCCCGTTGGAAATCCCGGCTTCGATCCCGCCGGCATGGTTGGATGCGCGGGCCAGGGTTTCCCCATCCCGCCGAAACGCATCTTGCGCCTGCGTCCCGGGAACCGCCGCTAGCGCAAACCCGTCGCCGATTTCCACCCCCTTCACGGCCGGGATTCCGAGGAGTGCGGCGCCCAGGCGCGACCCCAAGCGCTGTTCCCAGGTTGCAAATCCGCCCAAACCCGGCGGTACGCCGATCGCCGCAACCTCAAAAATGCCGCCGACCGTATCACCGGCTGTCATCGCCCGGTCGATCTCCGCCTGCATCTTTTCCCGCGCCGAAGAATCAGGGCACCGCAGCGAGTTTTCTTCCGCGCGCCTTAATCGTTCCGCCAGCGGCAGATCCAGGATACCGGCCTTGACCGTTCCGATTTGGATCACGTAGCTGCCGATGGAAATCCCGAGCGCGGCGAGCAGCTTGCGGCAAACGAAACAGGCCGCCATGCGGGCGGCCGTCTCGCGGGCGCTGGCGCGTTCCAGACCGGGACGCAAATCCTCGAGCGCGTATTTCAACCCGGCGGTGAAATCGGCATGCCCGGGGCGCGGAATCGTCATGGCGTCCACCGCGCGGCCCTTCCATTTGGCGTGATCGGCGTTCTCGATCAGGATCGCGATCGGCGCGCCGGTGGTTTTACCGTCCATGACGCCGGCCAGGATCTGCGCCCGGTCGCGCTCGATCTGCATGCGCGGACTCGCGCCGCGGTATGGCTCCCCGCCCAGCCAGCCGTTCTGCCGGCGAATTAGATCCGGCTGCAGGTCTTCCGGTTGCAGCGGCAAGCCCGCCGGTATCCCTTCGAGGATTGCGGTCAGCGCCGGACCGTGGGATTCGCCCGCCGTGGTTATATGGATCATGCCGACCCGCTCCCTTCCAGCGCCGTCCGCGCCGCCCGCATCATGACCGCGCGCGGTGCGCGGGCGCCGGTCCATAATTCAAACGCCAAAGCACCCTGCTCCACCAGCATTCCCAATCCGCTCGCGGTTTTTGCGCCGCGGGATTTTGCCTCGCGGAGGAAGCGGGTTTCGAAGGGGTTATACACAAGATCATAAACCGAAACCGATCCGGGAAACGGAATCCCGCCCGGCCACGGGGTCGCATCCGTCTTCGGCCACATCCCAACCGGCGAGGTATTCACCATCAGCGCTGCGGCGTTCACCTTCCCGGCCAGTCCGGGGTCGTCCCAGCCGAGCACCTCCACCCGGCCATGCCCGAGTTCGGCGGCCAAGGCGGCCGCCTGCTCCCGGATCACCGCCACCAGGCTGACCGTACAGCCGCTGGTTATCAAACCGAGCACCACGGCGCGCGCCGCGCCGCCGGATCCGATGACGAGCACCGGCTTTCCAGCCGGATCCATCCCGTTCCGTTTCAGATCGGAAAGGAAACCCGGCAGGTCGGTATTGTGCCCGATGAGCTGATCCCCCTTGCGAACGATGGTGTTGACAGCCTGCAATTCTGCGGCGGCGCCCTCGAGCCGGTCCAGATGGGGAATGATCTTCTCCTTGTACGGAACCGTCACATTTGCGCCGGCCCAGTCCGGATCGGTCTTTAATTCTGAAAGTATTTTTCCCAGTTCCTCCGCCCGTTCCACCGGCCGGAGTGAATACTCTCCCTCGACACCAAGGTTTTGGAAGGCGGCGTTCTGGATCGCCGGGGAAATGGAATGACGGATCGGCCAGCCGATGAGAAGGGTTTTCATCCCAGCCGCCCTCCGAGTGAATTGAACAGCTGATGGAACCCGGGGAAGGATTCCCCGATGCACTCCGGCGCCTCGATGTCCACGCCGTTTTTGGAAATCATCCCGGCAACGGCCAACGACATGGCCAGACGGTGATCGCCGTGGCTTTCGGCTCTCCCGCCGAGGATTGTTGCCGGGCCATGGATGGAAAACCCGTCAGGGGATTCTTCGATCGCGATTCCCAACTTGCGGAGCTCGCCGGCCAGAACGGAGATTCGATCGGATTCCTTATGACGCAATTCGGACGCGCTGCGCACTTCCGTAACCCCTTCGGCGCAGGCCGCCGCAACGGCCAGGACCGGAAACTCATCGATCATATCCACCACCTCGTCCCCTTCGACGACCGTTCCCTGCAACGGGCGCGCGCGCACCCTCAGGTCGCCGAACGGCTCGCCGGCCGATTCGGAATGCTCTTGTTCGGCAATATCGGCGCCCATCCGCCGTAGAACGCCCAGCAGCCCGGTCCGGCGCGGGTTCAACCCGACACCCTGAATGAGGATATCCGAGCCCGGTACGATCGAGGCCGCCGCAAGTAAAAATGCCGCCGAGGAAAAATCACCTGGAACCCGGAACGCAAGTGGTGGAAGCGGCTCCTGCAGCGGAAACACCCGCGCCCGGCATGGTTGGATATCCATTCGGGCTCCCAGCCAGCGAAAAAGCCTTTCCGTGTGATCACGCGAGGGTGAAGGTTCTTCAACCAGCGTGGACCCGGATGCATACAATCCCGCAAACAATATTGCGCTTTTAACCTGGGCTGAAGCAACCGGCATCCGATACTCAATTCCAGTAATAGCCGCGGATTTCACCGCGAGCGGAGCGCAGCCCGTGCCGTCAATTGATCGAATTTCGGCGTTCATTTCGCATAGCGGTTCAATAATCCGTTTCATCGGCCGTTTTCGGAGCTGATTTGAGCCGTCAAGTACAAAAACCGGTTGGGGGTATTCGGATTTCCAACCCGGTTGACCGGCAAGCGCTCCCGCAAGCAGACGCATTGTTGTTGCCGAATTGCCGCAGTTCAATGCGTTTGTATCCCCCGCCCCGCCTGCAGCCGAAGGGGGCAAGAATCCCTTGTGTCCGGCACCTTCCATAACGAGCACTTCCCCATCCCAACGCCACTCGATATGGAGGTCGGCAAGCGATTGCAGCATGACCTGCGTGACGCCGGCCCGCAGCATCCCCTCTATCCGGCTGCAGCCGCCGGCCATCGCGCCCAGAAGAGCCGCGCGATGAGATATGGATTTATCACCCGGTAGGCGGGTGGCGCCCCGCAGCGAGGCCGCCGGCTGCGAAAGGAGGCTCATCCTTCCCCCTTGTGTAAAGACGGCTCCAGCAGCTCCTGCCGGGCGCGTCGCCCCTCCGCCAGCAGGACCTTCAGGCGCGCTTCGTCCCCTTCACGGACACGCTGCGCCAGCGCTTCCAACCGGTGGATGTATTCTTCCAGCGCCTGCAGGACATGATCGCGGTTGGTGAGCAGAATGTCGGTCATCATCTCCAGGTTGGAAGCCGCCAGGCGAGTGGTATCGCGGAAACCGGGTCCGGCCAGCGCGGAAGCCGAAGGCAGGCGGCGTGCGGTTTGGGCCAGGGCGACCGCTGCCAGATGTGGAAGATGGCTGGTCGAGGCGACGAGCGTATCGTGTTCGGCTGCGGTCAGTTCGAGCGGATGCGCACCGAGCAGCTGGGCCAGTTCCCGGCCAAGCGCCAGGGCGCGCGGCGAGCTGCGCGGGATAGGCGTAAGGACAAACGGCGCATTCCGGTACAGCGCCGCATCCGCATACTGGATCCCCTGCACCTCGCGTCCGCAAATCGGGTGGCCGCCGATCGGGTCGTAGCCTTCTCCCAATGTTTCCATCGCCTTCACGATATCGCTCTTGGTCGAACCGATATCGATAACCACTCGGACCGCGCCCCGCGGCGGACGGATTTCCGCGAGTTCCTTTAAGACCGCCAGGATCGTCCGTACCGGCGCGGCGAGGATGATCAGATCGCATTTTTGCACCAGGTCGGGCAAATGGAGCGCCAGTTCTTCGACGGCTTTCCGCTTGAGCGCCGCCGCATCCGCGCCGGGGTCCGAATCCAATCCGATCCGGCGGCGGCATTTTCCGGCCAGGCCGAGCGCCAGCGATCCGCCCATCAGCCCCAGACCGACGATACCGACATTCAGGGTGTCCAATCCGTTCGTTTCGATTCTTTCCAACGGCATGATGCGATTTATCCTGTATCACGGAAGATGCAGCGTATGTCCTTGCGAGCCTGTCCCCGCGAAGCAAGAACCCGGGCCGGGTCCGCCGAGCGGGACCGGAGGAGTGAATCGACTCCGGGTCACCCAACCGGAGCGGTAGACGCGCAGGGCGAGGGCAGGCTCGCAAAGACACACCACCGAGGAAATCCCTCCTGCGAGGGATGCGGCCGCGGGGTGATTTTACGCTATTCGGGAAATTCACACAGGATCGGTTTTTATTTCCGCCCTACGGCGGCGGCGATTCGTTTCACATTGCCAATAACCTCGGCGAACGCCTCCGGCTGAAGGCTCTGCGCGCCGTCCGACAGCGCCTCTTCCGGATGCGGATGGACTTCGATGATCAGCCCGTCCGCGCCGGCGGCGATCGCCGCGCGTGAGACCGAATCGACATATTCGATTTTCCCGGTTGAGTGACTCGGATCGACGAGCACCGGAAGGTGGGAAAGCCGTTTGACAACCGGGATCGCGTTGATGTCGGTGGTGTTGCGGGTGGACGTTTCGAAGGTGCGGATCCCGCGTTCGCACAGGACGATGCGCGAGTTCCCGTTCGCCAGCAGGTATTCGGCCGCCATCAGCCATTCTTCGACCGTCGCGCTTATTCCGCGCTTCAGGAGCACCGGATGCCCGCTCTTCCCAACCTCCTGGAGCAGCGGAAAGTTCTGCATGTTGCGCGCGCCGATTTGGAGCATATCCGCATAGCGCGTCACGGTTTCCAACTGTTCGAGCGCCATGACCTCGGTCACCACCGGCAATCCCGTTGCATCGCGCGCTTCCGCAAGCAGCTTCAGTCCCTCCTCGGCCATCCCCTGGAACGAGTACGGGGAGGAACGCGGCTTGTAGGCGCCTCCGCGGAGCATGTGCGCCCCCGCGCGCTTGACCGCCTGTGCCGTCTCGATTATTTGCTCGCGGCTTTCCACGGCGCACGGCCCGGCGATGAAGACGATTGCCTCACCGCCGATGGCGACCGGCCCCACGCGAACCACCGTGTTATCCGGCCGCGCATCGCGCGACGCCAGCTTGAAGGGTTTAAGAATGCGAACCACCCGCTCCACGCCCGGCAGCAATTCCAAGTGCTCCCATTCGATCTGCCGTTCGTCGCCCAGTACGCCGATTACGGTGCGCTCCTCGCCCCGGGATACATTTACGCCGTACCCCAGTTCCTGCACCCGGCGCACTGTTTCGTCGATGGCTTCATTTCCGGCATGATCCTGCATCACAATTACCATGGTGTCTCTCCTTCTTCCGGCAGATACGCGCACGGCATCCCGCACGCCTTCCAGGCGGTTATCCAAGGCTGGATGTACCGCAGCGCCCGTTACGGTCATCCCTGCGCTCCCAGTGTCCGGGTCGGGTACGACCCAAGCTCGCGGATGAATTCCGAATGTGTGCGCATCTCTTCCAGCGCTTCAACCACTTTCGAATCCGACGCATCACCCTCGAAATCCAGGTAGAAAAGGTAATGCCACGGTTTCTTGCGGTCCGGGCGGGATTCGATTTTATTTAAATTAATCCCGCGCCGGGCCAGGACGTTCAGGCAGGTGTGAAGCGCACCGGGTTTGTGGCGGGTGGCGAAGATCAGCGAGGTTTTGGATGGTTTTCCCATCGGCCGGGCTTCCTTCGAAAGCAGGAGGAAGCGTGTGTAATTTTCCTGGACGTCCTGGATTGAGCGGGCGATAATGTTGAGCCCGTAGATTTTGGCCGCCGTCTCACTGGCGATCGCCGCGCGGTCCGATCGTTTTTCCTGGGCCAGGCTGCGGGCGGCGCCGGCGGTGTCGTAGACCGGAACCGCCTCCCAATGTTGGGTGGAGATCCAGCGCGCGCACTGCTCGAGCGCCTGCGGGTGGCTGATCACCTGCCGCACCGTATCCACCTCCACCCCCGGCGGCAGCATCGCGCAGTGCCGGACAGGAAGGATAAATTCTCCGATGATATGCAGGTCATATTCGAGGAGCAGATCGTAGGCGGTATGGATCGATCCGGTCGTGGAATTTTCGACCGGCAGGAGGCCAGCCTCGACGCGGTCGCTCGTCACCGCCAGGCAAATTTCCTGGAAGGTTCGGCAGGGCGTGCGCGAAGTATCCGAACCGATCCCGAGGAGGATGGCTTCTTCGGAGAAAGCACCATGCTCGCCCTGGAAGGCGATCGAGGCCGGGGAGCGGTAAAGCTCTCCCGGCGGTTTTTCGGCAGGCGCCCCCCCCGACAAGTCCGGGCGCAGCGCCTCCGCCTCGTGCAGATACACGTGGTGTATCTCCGACGGGGTCCGTTCGGTGTTCCAGAGGATGAGCACACGGATGCAGCGCGGAACGCTGCCCGGGACATCGATCTCATGCGCGCACAGCATCGCGGTATCCCGCCATCCAATCTCTCGGGCGGCCGTCGCCGGAAAAGCGGCAATTAAATCCGGCGTGGTGGTGAAGATGATCGACGCCAGATCCTCCGGCTGGAAACCGTTGCGCTTGTGGATTTCCAAGAGCAGTTCTTTGGTCCGCGCCGACAGGTCGGCGGATGTGTTGCTAGGCGAGGTGGTTGCTCCTCGAATACCCCGAACGGGCATGGTTTCCTCCGATTTTTCGATCTCTCCGTCACGGGCGGACTTGTGCCGCTACCGGCGGAGGGATTAAGACAATCTTTCCCGATTTTCCGTCTGGGCCGGTCTCGTACCGGCCCTTTGGGATAAAAAAAACCGCGAGGCCGTTTGGCCTCGCGGTATGTTTTGGGTTGGATACTTGGTTCGGACCCTTCTCAACGCGAAGCGACGGCTGCCTTGGGGGCGCCGTAAAAATACGCGTAAAAGAAGAAAGCCCGGTTCGATAGCATCGTGGGCGGGATGTTAGCACGGCGACGGGCATCCGTCAAGACCTGGTTTTGCGAGAGGCGGAATCCCCACCCCCGAGCCATGTACAGAAAGCCTTCCGATCCGGAACTGGCTGCGGCGCTGGAGCATTACCGCCGGTTCTTAAAAAGAAAAGCGGCGGCAGGTGGCGTGCTATTACCCTGCTGCCGCAATCGGTGTTAGTCCAGCACTAAATATACAGATCGCGTTTGTTGTAGATCCAGTACGCCGCCGCCACACACACGACAACGATCACCGCCGAGAGCAACAGGTAGGCACCGTCGATTGCGCCGTCGCGGAACAGCGCTCCCGCGTCGAAATACTTGAAGGGTGTGAAGTATTTCAGGAAATCCAGGTTCTTCTGCATGCCGGAGATGACCGACATGACGTACGTGACCAGGATGATCCCGACGGCGGCCGATCCGGAGAGTTTGTACTGCTGCATCGCACAGCCAAGCAGCAAGCCGAGAGCGAGGAAGATCAGTTCGATGAAGAACATGGCCTGCATTTCGAGCGCCAGGAAGGAATAGAAGGAGGAATCCGGCGTGTAGGTCTGCACCGCTATGATTGAAAACACCCAGGTCACGAGCACGAAGGCGGCGCAATTCACCAGCGCCGCCAGCGCCTTGGCGGTGATCACCCGGCTGCGCGAAACCGGCAGGACGAGCGAAAATTCAACCGTCCGATCGCGTTCCTCCTTAGAGATGATGTCGGTGCCCCACATCGCCGCCGCAATCGCGCCCATCAGCCCGAAGTAGATGAACATGATGCCGTAAAATCCGATCACCGTGGTCAGGTTGAAAGCCCGCAGATTCAAGGCTTCCACCATTGCCTCGGGTACGGCGTCCAGCAGTTTCAGGCTTTCGGGATCGCCGGCGAAGGCCGAGAATTTCGCCGTGCCGATCGTGATCAGCAGGAAGATAATGACGCTCCAGATGATCAGCGACTTTAAGTTGGCCTTTAATTCGCGAAGAAAAATGTTCATCGCGCGCCTCCTAAGAGACCGCCGGAATATCGCGGCGGATATACAGGATGTAGCAGGCCGCCAGTGCGACCAGCGTGACGGCCAGGTTGAGCAGGACCAGGGGCGTGTTGAGTGCGCCGTGTTCGACGATATAGGCCGGGTCAAAGTGCTTGAAGGGCGTAATCAACTCCAGTTTCACATCACCCAGCATACCGCTGAACGCCGCCAGCACATAGGATCCGAAAGCCAGCCCGAGGGAGTAGGGCGTCACACTGCGCACGCGCTTCACCAGTAGTGAAACGACCAACCCGACGCCGAGGAAAAAGATCTGAAAAATCGGGAGGCTCAGCATCATCAGGAGCAACGTGCTGCTGTCATACTCCCGGCCGCCGGCATAAAGGGCCATGCAGACAAGCGTGCCCGCCCAGACAACCAGGGTGGTCAGGAACATGCTGGTAAGGGCAGCCAACAGCTTGCTGAGTAATACCTGCGAACGGCTAACCGGTTTGGTAAGCAGGAAATCCGCCGTCAGTTCATTCTCCTCGATCGACACCAGTCCGAAACCATAATTGCCGGCCTGGATCGCCAGAAAGAGTTGGATGAAGATCAGCATGAATCCGTAAAAACCCAGAACGGTGGTCATATTCAGCTTATTCATGCCGAAGGCGGCTAGTAATTCCGGAGGGAATTTGGCCCATATTTCGTTGATCATCGCGGCTTCGTCCGCAAAACCCGGATAAATCGAGAATACTAAAATCAGGAACGCCGCGGCGGACACGGACCAAACGAGTACGGAATTAATTCGGGCAAGAAATTCGTGTCGGTAAATGGTTGCGCTCATCGCTGCCGCCTATTCGTAGTAGTGCATGAAGATTTCTTCGAGTGTCGGCTCTTCGATGGTCACATCTTCCAACTTCATGCCCCCGATTTTCTTGACCACCGCGTTGATGTCGCCCTTGAAGAAGAAACTCAACGTGCCGTTGTCGGTTTGCACATTGGTAACCCCCGCCAGTTTGACATCGGCCGGCTTCAACCCTTTCGCCATCACACGCACCTTCTTGTAGTTGTTTTTTTGCAGAGTGCGGATGTCGGAGATTTCCACAATCTTGCCCTCGCGGATGATCCCCACCCGGTTGCACAAGCGCTGGACTTCGCCCAGAATATGCGAGGAGAAGAACACGGTTACGCCGCGGGCATTTTCTTTGCGGATCAGGTCGAAGAACTTGCGCTGCATGAGCGGGTCGAGGCCGGCGGTCGGCTCGTCCAGGAACAGGAGCTTGGGGCTGTGCAGCAAGCCCTGGACAATCCCGACCTTTTTCTTGTTGCCGTAGGAAAGGTCGCTGATGCGGCGGTTCATTTCCAGTTCCATATATTCGGAAAGTTCGCGCATCCGCTGAGTGCAGTCACCATCGAAGAAACTGGCGGAATACTTAAGCAGGTCGATCACCTTCATGCCCTCGTAGTAAAAGACTTCCGAGGGCAGATAACCGATATCGCGCCGGATCTCCGGACCGTGTGTGGTCACATTCTTGCCGTAGACCCTGGCACTACCGCTGGTCGGGTGGATCAGCGAGAGCAACAGGCGGATGGTGGTGGATTTTCCGGCGCCGTTCGGACCGATGAAGCCGAAGATTTCCCCTTCCTCCTCGCGGAAAGACACGTCCACGATACCGCGCGATTTTCCGTAATATTTGGTTAGTTTGTCGACTTCGATGATGCTCATGAAAGCGCTCCTTTTTGCAGTAACGGGTGGAGGAAAAAATTGTAGGATAGCCAATTCGTAAGATTATACAGCCATTCTAGGAAAAATCACCGGTTGGGCGGGGGTTTTTACGCCCCTCCAGCCCAATGCCCCCATATGGAAATAGACCATAGGATTGAATAGGAAAAGAATTAGAAATCCCCTGAAAAAAATGCGATGCCGGGATTATCTATGGTGGATTCCCCCTGCACCCTTTCACGAACAATCAGGAGCATGGAGCTTGGGTTCCTTCCGCCAAAATCCTTCATTTTACTTGGGGCAGACCGGACAGGACGGGCAAACTCATTCCCTGCCAAAGAAGATCTAAAGTTGCTTGGGAGCGGAATGGATGGCAAACTTAACTCCCTGCTCTTGCAGATCATCCCTGCTCGTAATCCAAAAACAAGCAGGGAGGCTCCCCCCTCTCGCGATTCCTTCGCATCGGAAAGTCGCCGATGCTCATCGCTCAGGGGGCGGGCGCAAGAGCAGGCGCTTAGGGTGACATCTCCCGTGTTTGATGAAAACGCTTTGCCTGTCACCCATTCACTGTCAGGTGCGAACAGGCCGGTAAAAGCTTTCAGGCGGGCCAAGGTAACTCGGGCGGAGGCCGCCCGTATCGACGACGATTTTTTGCAGAACCACACCCGGATCGACCATCCAGAATTTGAGAACATGCGGGCCGGGTGTGTCGAGCGCGTGTTCGGTTACCATCACCTTGATGTTGTCCGCCACCGCTTTCTCCCAAGCTTGCGGCGAAGCATCCTCGCAAATATTGATAGCCTGGGGCGGCGCCTCGTCAAAGGAAACGGCGTACCGCAGCCCGCGCGCGTGGAAATCGAGGGTCGGCGAAAGGTACGCGTGGACCTTCACCTTCACGCCGGTAAACAAGTGCATCCGGTATTCCAAACGGGGGCTATCCCCGCCCGGAGTCTGGCTGGGTGCGGTGACCGGAAACGGCGTCATGGCCGAGAGAGTCCGCCCCATTTCGGGGATGCACCGCCAGCAGATCTCCCCGGTCTCGATGGCGCGGGTGTAATGCTCCGCTTCGATCGATACATAGCCGTCGCCCTCGACAAATCCCTCCACTTCGTCCTTTTTGGGTGAAGCGGGATTGTGGATCACCGACTGGACAGTCACCCGGCTTCCTTGGGGACCGGATATCGTAACCGGGACGCGCTGTGTTCCGGCCGGCACTGTCCCCCAACCCACACTGATAGACAAACGGGTTTCTTTTTCGACCCTTCCCTGCGGAGGATCGACGATTAACCAGGAGGCTCCGGCTTCGGCCTTGAATTCGAACGGCGCCCCGCCCCGGTTAAAGACATCGACGAAATACGTTTGCTGCCGGTAGGCATCGAACTCGGGCAGCACCGGCTCGTCGGCGGCCTGCGGCCACCAATTTTTCGAACCTTCAATCGACACGCCCATTTCAGCCCGGGTCGGCACTTCAATTTCCCGTACGTCGGGCATCGAATTTTCCTTCGGTTGTTGCCAGGTGGTATAGCCGATGTGGGTCTGGTCCATCATGTGGTTCCATTTGCCGCCGGCGAGGGTTTCGTTGTAATAGCGTGAATACTCGGCATCCCGTTCAAAAAGGTACTTGACTCTCGCGGCCCAATCGTTGGTTGCCGCCCGGCCCTGCCCGGCGTAAAGATGATTTAATCCGGCCGCAAGGTATAACGCGTTTAAATTGGCGCAGGCCTTCACGGGGTGCAACACCAGCTGATAATACGCATCCCGGAACTCCGGCGGCAGCGAATTGGAGATGCGTTCGGCGTCCTCGGCCAGTTTATTGTACTGGTCGACCACCGTCGCGGCCTCGCGGTAATTCACCAGACTGTAGGTATCCGGTGCCAGGAGTTCGGGTTTGCGACGGCCGTTGAAGCGGGTGTACTCGGAGAGGATGCGGGCGATATCCGCCGCATGCTCCACGCCGAATTGCTGTGCGGCCCAGATCCGGGTATATTCCGGCAGCCGTTCCACCGGCCATACCTCGGGATTCCAAGCGTAATCCAAAAAGAACTGCATTGGAAATTCCAACGGTTTGATATCCCCCACATTAACAATCCAGATCCGATCCACACCGCTGCGGTACGCCAGGTGCATCTGCTCCCACGTACGCGGAAGAGGGCTGGTGTTGAGCCATTTGTAATTCCGGGGATCGCCGACGTAGTCGAAGTGGTAATAGATTCCGTACCCGCCGGGCCGCCCCTTGGCGCCGGGTTCGGGCAACCGGCGGATGTTGCCCCAATTGTCGTCGCACAAGAGCAGCGTGATATCCTCCGGCACCTGCATCCCCCGGTCGTAATACTCCTGTACCTCTTTATAGATCGCCCACAGCTGCGGGATAGCGGCCGGATCCTTCCCGGTTACCCGGGCAAGCAGCTCGCGCTGGTCCCGGACGATCCGCTCCAAGAGAGCGGTATTCGTCTCGGCCGTCATTGGTAAATCGCCATCTCCGCGCATGCCGACCGTGACGGTGACTTCTCGGTTCCCGATCCCGCGCGCGCCCTGCTCCCAAAATTCCCGCAGGATTTTCTCGTTCTCCGTGTAGTTCCAGGATCCGGTGCCGTAGCGGCCCCATTCCGCGTGTGCCCGCATCATCGGCTCATGGTGCGAGGTGCCGATCACGATCCCGTATTCGTCGGCCAGCTGCGGGTTAAGCGGATCGTCGTCGTGGAAGGCGCTGCCCCACATCGCCGGCCACAGGTAATTGCCTTTCAAGCGCAGGATCAATTCGAA
>Ga0315536_1000202_pt1 | contig 29560 bp, 28 predicted proteins | sample SalMarSW160230MG_FD_203093 | JGI IMG/M metagenome (GOLD analysis project Ga0315536, IMG submission 203093) | Salt marsh sediment microbial communities from the Plum Island Ecosystem LTER, Massachusetts, United States - Salt Marsh Sediment SW1602-30 ...
TGCGACACCGCTTCTCTGGTTCGCACACGCCGCTCGGCGTATACCTCTGGCTTCGGTGGGGTTCATCCAGTACCTCGCACCGAGCATCCAGCTTGTAATAGGTGTCATTGTGTTCAAGGAGCCCTTTACCTCCGTTCACATGGTGAGTTTTTCGTTAATATGGGGGGCACTCAGCATCTATTCTCTCTCCAATACTGTAATTATGCAGCGGTTCACACCAGGCGGGAAAAAGGCATGCGGCGGTTGAACACTAAGGGCTATCCTTTGCGTTTCTTTCATGCAGCAGGCATTCTGTAAGGCGCATAAAATCTTCAACAGCAAGCTGTTGTGCACGCACATGTTCATTATGAAACAGATGTTTAACAATGCCCTGCAATTGCTTCTTGGACATACCAAATCCCAGCCTTAAAAGATTGTTTACCAGGTTCTTTCTTCTGTTCGAGAAACCGGCTCGTACGATATCTCTGAACTCTGTTTTGCACCTATCTCTTTCGGGACGCATAACCAGTGAAATAATAGCACTATCAACTTCAGGCCGTGGAAAGAAATTTTCAGGTGCAATACTTTTTTCCGGAACGTGAATATCCGCAGCACATTGAGCAGCTACCGATACGTATGCGTACTCCTTCATACCGGGATTTGCCGTGAGCCTCATTGCAATTTCTTTCTGTACGGTGCCCGTTATACTTTGAATACTGTTCATGTCGTCGATAATCTTCAGTAATGCTCTGATGCCGATGCTATAAGGAAGATTGCTCACCACTTTATCGGCAGTGCTAAGCGCCGCAAAATCAGAGGAGCTCAACTTCATAAAATCCCTATGCACGATATCGATATTCGGGACCGAGAACACCTTAATTTTGTTTTCAAGATACCGGGCAAGCCCCCGGTCAAGCTCGACTGCGATGACCCGTTTTACCCTCTGCGCGAGAGCAAAGGTAAGTGTGCCTAACCCGGGGCCGATTTCAAGTACAGTATCGGATCCATCGAGCTGGGCGTAGTCAAAAAGGCGCCTTGCAATATCTCGATTGATCAGGAAATTCTGTCCAAGAAATTTTTTCAGCGCAATGCCTTCATTGTTAAGGATACTTCCAATAAAAGAGGGAACGTAAAGATTCTTGGCGTACGATGCAATCCCACCATCGCCGCCCGTGTGGTTCTGGGCATCCAAATAGGGTAATTCCCGCCAGTCATGAAGATATTTTATGCAGAAGCCTGGTCAGCTCACACTGATCTATAAGATCAATCGGCCGAATCTGCGCAAACTCAACCGCTGTTTTCGTAAAACGGGAAGCGGTTATGCAGATACTCCTCGTTGCATTTGTTTTTCTCATATGATCGTACAGCCCTCTGATGGCATCGTATGAAATTGGTTCGACACTGCGAAATATTCGGATAATACTCGGCGTCTTTTTTGCATTTCTCCATTTGCTCTGTGTTCCGAGAGCATGCATTTCAATGAGATCATGATTTCTGAGGAACACATCCTGAACAGCTAGCCCTAATGACTGCACCACGCGGGTGCAATATTCTTTGAATTTCGGCTGTGGTGCAGTAAGAAAATCCTTGAGCGCATCATCAGCCCTGAGGCTGCTGTACACCGCGAGCTTTTCCGCTACATCTCCGAACTTCGGATTTTTTCCGTATACCCACTCCCACTGTTCGACTGCTTTAAATAAATCCTTACTGATTTCATAGCAGCGTCCCAGTTGATATCGAATCGCTAGAATTACGGATGTATCCGAGTCACCGAGATTCAATGCCCGTTCAAGATCCGTGATCGCAGGGCTGTGGTTCCCTTTTATGATATAAATACTGGCTTTCTCATATAGTGCCCGCTGTTTTAATTCCGGACTACGCGCAGCCTTTTCAAACTGATTGAGCGCGCCGGCGCTGTCACCGGAAGCCTTGGAAAGTTTGCCAAGATAGTAGTATGAAGCATAATTTTTAGGGTCGAGCTGGAGTGCGGTCAACAATGATTTTCGCGCCTCGTTCAACATCTGCTTTTTATACAAAATTACACCCATACGATGGTGGCTTGTAACATGTCCCGGGTTGATCGCAACTGCCTTCTTATAGTTCGTCAGCGCCGAGTCAATGTAATTCCGTTGTTCAAAGAGCTTTGCAATATTATAAAAATGTTCGTAGTTATCCGGCTCTATCTTTGAAAGCAACACGTACTCCTTCTGGCTTTCATCAAACTGGTCGAGCTTCGAATATTCTTCCGCAAGCCGGGATCGAACCTTTTGTTCGCTTGCAGTTTGTGTATAGCGTCTGCTGTTCGTGATGAATTGGTACTCGGCAATAGAGAGGTCCGGCCTGCCCTGTAACCTGTAACACTCGCCGAGAAACCAGTGCGCATCTATAGACCGCTCGTTTCGTGACAGGAGTGCTTTTGCATTTCTAATTGCGGCTCTCGTATTCCCGCTTTTTATCAGATGTTCAATTGCAAGAAGTTTCTTGGGGCGTACAACTGTTTTAATAATAAAAAATACGAATATTGAAAAGCCCACTCCACCGAATATTATACCGAATACCGAGATGCTGTCCATAGTTTCACCCTCGTATACACTATCGATTCTTGCTGCACTCAAAGTTGTACATTATTTTCACATAATGCTATATTTTATTAACACGATACTAGAGATGAAAACCCTATGAAAAAATATTGGAAATATAAAATGAAAAAAATCCTGTATTATCTATTTATTATTATAGTATGTTTTCTACCCGTTTTCGAAATTTTCGCATCTGAAAACGAATATTTTAATAAAGGGTTGACACACTATTCAAAAGGTGAATTTCAGCTTGCCGCAGCGAGCTTTGAAGAGGCGAAAAATATTGATGCTATGAACGCCCGGGTGTATTTTTACCTCGGTAATTCATATTACCAGTTAGGTGAGCTCGACAAGGCCATTCTCAACTTTACAGCAGGATTGAACTTTACCGAAAAAAAGGGAATTTACTTCTACAATCTCGCAAACTGCTACTACCTCAAGGGAAATTACGATTTTTCGGCACAGATGTATAAAAAGGCTGTACATTACGACACTACCCTGTACGACTCCTACCTGAATGCGGGAAATGCGTATTACAAGGAGGGCAACTATTCAGACACGATAATTCAATGGGAAACATACCTCAAAGAGTACCCGCAAACCCCGCAGTATGAGAACATACGGAAGGCGATCGCTTATCTAAGAGGTGAAGCCCAACAACCTCAGTCCGATAAGAATGTAGATGAGAAGACTGGCCTTGACCGTGATCTTCTGAACGACGTGCTGAGTGATCTCGATAAACTTGTTAACTCCACCGAAAATATACTGGAAACAAGTGAAAAACCGGTTGACGATCTCTCGGTGGAGGGCATCGAAAGATAAGGAATAAAAAATGGCTGACAGCAGAAGAACAGCAGTTATTCTTATTATACTCATTATACTTATAATTGCAGGCGGCGGTTACTACACTTTTCATAAATTAAAAAATCGCCCGAAATCGGTAGTTGAAACCGGGGAAGAGACAGGAAAAGGAGATAAGATAAAAAACACTTTAAAGCTCGCCAGGTACTACTACGACCGTAGTGAATACGATCTCGCCCGTGCGCAGCTAGAACAGGTGCTTGTCGAAGATCCGGAAAACAGTGAAGCCCTTTCACTTCTCGATGAAGTCATTGCACAAAAGAAGGCCAGTGAGAAGGAAAAATCGGATAAGGAAATTGAAAAAATTGATAAAGTGGTTAGCAGCATCAAGGAGTCGATTCCAAAAGAAGAAAAAACGAATAAAATCGTAAAACAAAGCCCTAAAATCGATTTTGAGGCGGAGAAGAAAAAACGCGAGAAACTGGCAGAGGATTACTTCAGAAAGGGAAAAGCGTTGTATGAAGCAGGATCGTTTAAATCCGCCATTCAGAACCTGGAAAAATCAGCCCAGATAAAACCGGACCATGCAAATGCATTTGCCTATCTCGGGGCAAGTTATTTTTCTGAAGATTCCGGCTCTCAGGAAAACATCAAAAAAGCAATTGAAACGAGTAAAAAGGCCCTTCAGATCGACCCGAACCTCGCCCTTCCTCATTTCACCCTTGGGCAAGTATATGACGATCAGGATATGCTTGCAAGCGCAGTCACCGAGTATAAAAAATCCCTCGAACTCGACCCGAACAACGGAATGGCATACTATAAGCTGGGTATAATTCAGTATCTCCAGCGACAATATACCGAAGCACTGCAGAGTTTTACTAAAGCAACACAGCTTTTACCCAAATTCCATCAGGCTTTCTACAATCTCGGCCTTACTGCACAGAAGCTGGGAAAAACGAACACGGCCATCAACGCGTACAGCAGGGCAATTTCCCTTAATTCTGACTATGTAAAGGCCTATATAAATCTGGGCCTGCTGTACTATGAAAATAATTTTTACGATAAGGCCATGAACTTCTATAAAAAAGCTGTTGCTATTGAGCCCGACAATGCCAAGGCCCATATCAAGCTCGGGGATACGTACAGGGCAAAAAAAATGTTTTCAGATGCCAAGAAGGAGTACGAAACCACCTTGAAGCTTGATCCAAAAAGTGACCTGACCTACTACAACCTTTCGATACTGTATGAAATGGAGGAACAATTCGACAGTGCTGTGGAGGCGCTGAAAAAGGCCATTTCCCTTAAAGCAAGTGATAAGCGATACTTCTACAATCTTGGCAACAATTATGCCCGGCTTGAAAAATACAGTGAGGCTATTACCGCGTATGAAAATGCCATTAAGCTTGACCCGAAATACATGGAAGCCTACAACAATATCAGCGATATATATATCAAGAGCAACCTCTATGACAAGGCTCTTGAAACCCTGCAAAAAGCAATAAAACTCGATCCGAACTCACTACCGGCCCGCATCAACCTGGGCAATGCCCTCTTGAAAAACGGCCTTATCAAAGAAGCGGTCAACCAGTTTCAGAAGGCTATTAATATCGATCCACTCTCGCCGGAAGCCCACTTCGGCCTTGCATCATGTTATGTCAAGATGGAAAAAGAAGACGAAGCGGTAACCGAATATTTGAGGACAATAAAAACAGATAAAAATTTTATTCAGGCATACGAACCACTCGGCAATCTCTTTCTCAAGCAGGGAAACAAAAAAGATGCACTAACGATCTTTAAAACACTCATTACCATCAAGCCCGACTACCCGAATGCGCAGAAGATTAGAGAGATTATTAAACAGCTCGAGGCATGAACCTGGGCATCCAAGGAGCCAATGATGGCGGACAGTTACTATGTTCTCCATACGTATGTATCGGGTGTTGTGCAGGGGGTGGGATTCAGGTTCTTTGCCATGCACCGGGCTCGAAAGTACCATATAACGGGCCGGGTAAAGAACCTGTACGATGGGAGAGTCGAGATCGAAGCGGAAGGAAAAAAACAGGAACTTATTCTTTTTTTAGAGGATATCAGGTTAGGCCCTTCATATGGCCATGTTTCAGGCATTTCGGAAGAGTGGCATGAAATAGCATTTCCCAGGTACAAGGATTTCTCCATTTCATTTTAAATACCGACAAAAAATTAACCCTTGTCAGGAATATCCCGGAATCATACATTTATAGTATGAAGAAAAATCGAACAAACGCGATACTAGACCTTGAAGGCGCGCACTGCGCCTCATGTGCATACACGATAGAACATCTCGGAAGAAAAGTTCGGGGAATCTACGATATACATGTTGATGCCTCTAAAGGTGAGATCCATGTAGATTACGAAGGGAATCCGGAGTCTCTGCATAGTGTAACCGAGATCGTTCAGCGAATCGGATATAAGGCCGTTATCAGAAAAAACAGTACCTTATAGATTTCACGGAAAAATATTCCGTATAGCACACAGTCTACATAAAAAGAAGATTTTCGATCTAAATCGTCAGGGGACCACCTTCATCAAATAACCTCACAAAAATAAAAGATTCAGATTTGCCATAATGGGTCTACTCTTTTTTATGTTTCTCGATGCTCTCGATAATACTGTCGATCATACTGTTCAGTTTTTTACCTGCTGCAGAGTCAGGGTTTTGTTCTATAAACGGGGTTCCCTCGTCACCCTTTTTAGCCATGTCCGGATCGATGGGAATCTTCCCGAGAAAGGACACATCGAGCTCTTTTGCAGCACGTTCCCCCCCGCCTGATCCGAACAGATCTACCTCGCCGCCGCAGTGCGGGCATACAAACCCGCTCATGTTCTCAATGATACCGATGACCGGCACCTTCAGTTCCCTTGTGAACAGTACACTTTTTCTGGAATCGAGAATCGCAACATCCTGAGGGGTGGTGACCACCACAGCGCCATCAACATCGGGTATGATCTGACATATGCTGAGCGGCTCATCTCCCGTGCCGGGCGGTGAATCGATCACCAGGTAATCGAGCTCTCCCCAGTTCACATCACTGATAAATTGTTTGATTGCCGACATTTTCAGCGGCCCCCTCCAGATGACCGGCTGATCCTGACGATCCATAAGAAGAGCAATACTCAGTGCCTTCAGATGTGGTATAACCTGTACAGGATCGATGTACGGCCCGGAACCGTACAGCTTTCGCCCCTCTATGCCCAGCATTTTGGCAACGTTCGGCCCATGGATATCAATATCCAGTACTCCTGTTTCAAATCCACGTAAAGCGAGTCCATATCCAAGATTTACTGAAACAGTTGTCTTCCCCACCCCTCCCTTGCCGCTTAAAACGAGAATCTCGTTTTTAATCTTAGATAGGTTTTCCTTGAGCCTCTTCTCCTGTTCTTTCTGTTCTTCACTGATCTCATTTTTCATTCGTTCGATCCCGTCATACCAAAGTGCGGACCCACATTCGCACTTCCAAGGGTGCTGTACTTTCCACTCCTGAAGTTTTCAACTGCTTCTCTTATCGTGCCGTTTACTCCGATATATACTTCGATTCCGACGGCATTGAGGGTTTGAAACGCATTTGGCCCACAGTTGCCCGTGAGTACTGCCTTTGCCCCCTTTTCAGCGGCAAGACGGGCCGATTCAACACCTGCGCCCCCCATTTGTCTGACACCGCTATTTTCGACTGCTTCGAATTCGAGCGAATCGGAATCCACTACGATAAAATACTTGCATCTACCGAACCTTGGATCAACCGGTGCATCGAGGTCAGGCCCTTCAGACGTCACGCATACCTTCATTATTATTCTCCTTCTTTTTATTTCTGCAATCTTCACAAAAGCCGTAGAACGCTATGATATGGTTGTTAATTTTGAAATTATGCAGTGTTTCGAGCCCCTTCTCCGTTTTCCTGAGCAGCTCGATTTCATCCTCGATAAAATCTGTGTAGTCGATTATCTTGTTGCAGCTCGTGCAGATAAGGTGGTGATGATGGGATCCATGTACCTCTGGTCCAACACTCAGCTCATACCTGGCCCTACCGTCGCCGAAATCGAACCGAAGCACGATACCGATCTGAACAAAAAGCTCTAGTGTCCTGTAAACCGTTGTAAGCCCTATTGAGGGATAATCACCGTATACCCGCTGATATATCTCCTCTGCGCTCAGGTGCTCATCCGTATGTGCGAGCACATCCAGAATAGCACGTCTCGGTTTGGTGAGCCGGTATTCCGATTCTTCAAGGCGTTTCCTGCTCCAGTGCGTCTTTTCGTCCGTACCCATACCATTACTCTCTTTTTTTGATAATGGTTATCGTTATCAAAGATAACGGTGCACAACTGCTTTGTCAAGCACTTTTGCCACCGCACTTCTAAGTAACTTCTCGCGAAGTTACTTTATGATATTCGATCCCCCGGGATGCAGACCACTTCTAAGTAACTTCTCTCGAAGTTACTTAAAGATACTCAGTCCCGTCAAGGATACATCCTGTCAAGGATACATCCTGCCTAGGACATATCCCGCTTTTAAGTAATCTCATGCTCCGGCGGTGTACTGCTGATAAATAAGTATTATGTCTCCATAATTACGGTGGTATACATCACTTCTATACACTGTCAGGAAGTTCGCAGGCCCTTCCACGCAGATTGAAAAAGAATTTAAGGAGCCTTTTTGTTTTATCTGAAAAGAACTTTTCTGCAAAGGGCTTTCCGGCTACCTTGAAGTTTATTTCTGCCAGAGTCGGAAACGGATGTATGGATGAGGCAACCTTTGACAGCTTCAATCCGCCGTTCATGGCAACTACCCACTCACTCACCAGGTTGCCCGCATCGGGACCTAAAATCTGAACGCCTATGGGTTTTTTCTTTTCATCGAGGAGCATTTTAATCACACCGTTTTCAGAACCCTCCGCTACGGCCCTGTCGCTGCTCGAAAATTTCTCCCTCCAGACATTGTATGAAATTCCTGCGTTTGACGCGCGTTTTTCATTCAAGCCGATACTCGCGAGCTCGGGTTCAGTATACGTGCACCAGGGAAGATATGTATAATCGACTTTTTTCGGTATGTGTCCGATTGCGTTCATTGCAACAACAGAACCTTCATATCCCCCTGCATGGGTAAAAAGATACCCTCCGATCACATCCCCTGCCCCGTAAATATGGGGGTGATTCGTTCGAAGGCGGTTGTCTACTTGAATGCCGGACCTTTCTTTTATGATGCCGATCTTGTCAAGGTCCAATTCCTGGGTATTGGGAACTCTGCCGACGGATACCAGCAGGGTGTCGCAGGAAAGTATTTTTTCCTTTCCATCTTCGGTTTTTATTACAACCTCCTTGCTGCCTGCTTTCTCACGAACTTTCAGAACTGAAGCCCCTAGATAAAAGTGCGCCCCTTCCTGTTCCATAACGTTCATCATCATGTTCGCAAGATCTTTGTCCTCTTTGAGTAAAATCTGATCAGCCTTATCGACTACGGTCACATCAGACCCGAATCTGCAGAAAGACTGGCCCATCTCGATACCTATGGGACCTGCGCCGATGATGACCATCTTTTTCGGCAGCTTTCCGAGGGAGAATATTTCGCGGTTCGTGATGTATGAAACATCCTTCAGTCCCTCAATCGGCGGTATGAATGCAGACGACCCGGTCGCAATGAGCCATTTTTTTGATGAATAGCTCTTTCCGTTCAAATTTACTGCATGCTCATCCGTAAAATGCGGTTCACCGAACTCCACCTGCGCGCCAAGGCCGCAGAATCGCTCCACAGAATCGTGTACCTGCAGAAAATCAATTACCGATTTGATACGTTCGGTAATCCTGGTGAAATCGACTGGTGGAATTTTCGCACCGGGAAGCCCGAAACGCTCCGGATGGGTCATGAGATGATATACACGCGCGCTTCGTATCAGCGTCTTACTCGGTACGCAGCCGAAATGAAGGCAATCCCCCCCCAGTTTCGGTTCCTTTTCAATTAAAAGCGTCTTTGCACCGAGCTGAGCTGATAGAGATGCAGTTGTAAGCCCCGCAGAGCCACCGCCGATAATTCCAATATCATAATCAAAGTGAGCCATATTTCCTCCTGTAATTTTCAAATACCCTCTTAACTGCGGGTATTTTATTTTGTTCTGTACTGAGCACATTCCTTAGATCTTCAACTGTATCGATGTCTTGCAATAAAGGCCCCTCATGTAACTTGAGCCCGCATGCATGAATATTTTCAATGGTTTTCCCATAGACATCGGCCGTGCTCCAGGGGATACCCTTAAATACTGTTTGCGTCAGTGCATGCCTCTTGAAACCTATCAGATAGTAGCCTCCGTCTTCTGAGGGACCGATTACAGCATCGTGCGTGTCGAGCTTTTTTAAATATTCTGTCAGAATTACATAATCGATGTGCGGAATGTCAGAACCCATGAGTATTGCTTTCTCAATACCGGCCTTAAACTCATCAAGCAGTGCATTATAAATTCGACTTCCGAGATCTGCACCCCGCTGGATATAAACATTTTTCCCTGTGATATGCTCGAGCCCGACGCTTACCGCTTCCGCACAGTACCAGGCCATTTGCTCATACAGTGGTTTGAGGTTCCGCGAGAGATCTTCTAACATCGCGGTATACAGGTCACACGCGAAGTGTTCATCAAACTCTTGAGCTACCCTCGTTTTAACCCGACCGACAGTCGGTGTCTTGAAAAATACGATTATTCTCTGTTTGGCCTGGTTCCGGGATCCGATATTCTTTTCTCGTTCCATCGATTATCGACTGTTTGTGGAGGTTTCCTGCATCGCTTGTACGCGTTTTGCCTTGATCTTTTTATAAATAACGGGAACAACGCTCAATAACGCAAGCAGCAGGAAAGCAAAGATCAAATTCTTCGGAACCCCGGGCTGTGCGCCGAGCTTTGCCACTGCATAGCCGGAATATGCGTATGCGAAGGAGCCGGGAATAATACCGAGAGAGGTTGTCCATAAAAATGTAAGCGGTTTGATTCTGGTAACACCGGCAAAGAGATTAATGAGGAAAAACGGAAATATGGGAATAAGGCGAAGTGTAATGAGATAATTACTCCCGTTTTCGTCAAGCTCCTTGTTGAACTTCCCGAGCTTCACGTTGTATTTTCTCTGCACCATTTCACCAATAAAAAACCTGGCGGCAACAAAGATAATAAATGCGCCTGTGGTTGCGCCTATGTTGATGAAGATTGTTGCCGGAATTGCGCCGAACAGAAACCCACCGAGCAGTGAGAGGACGGCGGCACCCGGAATCGAGAGTGCAACCGCGCCTATATACACGAGAATATACACAACAGAGTAGAGAAGCATCCTGTCCTGTACCTTTTCAAGCAACGCATCCCTGTTCTGAAATACTTTCTGCAGATTGAAATAGCTCTTGATTGGAGCGCCGTTGATATCAATAAAGTTAACCGCCGCAAATATTCCTCCGACGATGACAACAAGAATTATAATACGAACGAGGTATTTCTTCATTTGAGTTAGTTCCTTCCTTGATTTGATTCTATGTTCAGTATTGCTTCTGTTTAATATCATGTATTCATTACAGTACTGTTAAAAAATTTAATCGGGAGTTGATACAAGTCCACATAAATATACTATTAAAAAGATAATATTTATCATATATTATAAATTATTCACTGTGCGGGGTATACCTCCTTGCGAGCTTCTGGGCAGGGAAACCGAATCGGTAACAGAGAAACAACAGCCAATTTCGAAAGGTCCCTCGATACACACCCTCTTTAGCCCATCTCCGTTCAGATGTAACTGACCGCTGTTTTAAAATACAGAGTTTAATTTTCCGTTTTTTTAGCTCAAGCATGAATGCCACATCTTCCATAATTGGTATATTCTGGAACCCTCCGACTGCATTAAACAGGCCCTTTCGTACAAAGTAGGTTTGATCACCATATGGAAGCTTCATGACTCTTGTCCGTATGTTCGCGAGTATGCAGCCCAACCGTAAAAAAGGATGCGACGTATCTATTTTCAATAAGAAGCAGCCTGCACTGCATTCGTGCATGGCCCGATCAATGAGGGACAGGGCTTTATGAGGTAAACTGGAATCGACATGGAGAAAAATTAAAATATCACCTGCTGCTGCTGCTGCCCCGCTGTTCAGCTGTATGCCACGGCCCTTCGGTGATTCGAGAATGGCCAAGGTATACGGTCGCTCACGGGGTTCTATTGCATTTATTGTCGTTCCCCCACCGCCGTCTACCATAATAACTTCGGCTTCATGCACCCCGTTTAAACCGGCTATCATATCGAGGCAGCGCCCTATCAGCGCCTGTTCCCTGTACACCGGCACTATAATCGAAAATAGGGGCAGACCACTCATGCCATACCCTTTTTTCTATACACGAAACCTGTGGCACGGTCAATGATAAAAAAAAGTGTAATCGGAATCACCATAAAAATAAGGGTAAGAAGCGATGCAATCGATCTATCGGAAGAGTTGAGAAAGGGAAACAGATACCCCGTATACGAGGGAACCGTGCCGCCTCCAATAAGGAATACAAGGAAATACTCCGAAAATGCGACAAGAAAAACCACGGTGCCGCCCGCTACTATCGAGGGCAGCAGAAGTGGCAGATCAACCCGAACAATACGCATAAAAACTCCCGCTCCCAGGTTTTTGGCACATATTTCATATTCCTCCCCATACGCGATAAAGCCTGCTATGAGTGATCGGAGCATGTAGGGATAGCTGAAAATTGTCAGCACAAGGACGATACCAATCATATTATCGGATACTCCTATTTTGATAAACAGGAAATGAATGCCAACTGAAAAAGTTATTGCCGGAACCAGTGCGGGAGCAAGAGAGATGCTCTCGAGCATCTTTTTTCCTCTAAATTCTCTGCGCGCGAAAACGGAGGCCGGAAATAGGGAGATACCGAAAGCGCATAGAACCGTTATGATAGAGTATGTACATGATGAGATTAAGCTCAGGCCGATGTTTCTGTACTGATGTGCGACATACCGATAGCTTCGAAGGTTCCACTCGTGCGGAAAGAACTCAGGGTAAGACCAGCCCGGAGAAAAGGTGTAAAGTATTAGAATGGTAAGCGGAAATACAAAAATTGTCACTATGAGAATAACAAATACCGTCTTTTTCATTATAACCTTCTGCTCTTCACATCGAGCCTTCGCGAGATTTTCGAGTAAAGGTATATAAAAAATAGTGAGAACAGAAACATTACTGCCAGAATCGCCATTGCGCGCGGCCGATTTGTAAGATCCCGCTTGAAATAGAGGTTGTACACCTGTACGCTGAGCATCCCCGGATGACTTTCCCCGATCACATACGGGATATCGAAAGCACCGAAACTATAAAGAAAAAGTATGATAAACGATGTGTGGAGAACGGGAAAGAGAAATGGAAGCACGATCTTTATAAAAATCCGTGCTCTGGAGGCCCCGAACATACGTGCGGTCTCAACCCGCCTGAAATCGAATTTCTTGAGCACCGATGTGACGAGCAGCATGACAAACGGAACCTCTTTGTACACATATGCAATGATAATCCCAAACCCGTTCCCGCCGAAGAGGATAGATGGAAATCGGGCCTGCTCCTTGATAACACCCATTTTGTACATGACTGAAGAGACGTACCCCGACCTGCTGAAGAAGATAAGAACAATAAAAGCTGCCGCGATGTGCGGCAGGATGAGAGGTATTCTCGATAGAACCCCGAATTGCTGAAGTCTGGCAGGGAGCCGCCAGATGTAGTAGGAAAAAAGTGTACCGATAGCCACGGAGAAGACCGCAGATACAAAGGCACAGTATAGTGAAAACCCGAGATCCTGATAGAACCACAGGCTGCTGAAAAGTGAGTGGTACGCGCTAAACATGCCGCCCTCTGCCTTTATCGGAAGAAGGAAGCCCAAGGATTGAAGAATGGTTAAAAGGATGCCTGTGCTGAATATTATTGCAAAAGGAATCAGAAGCGGCGATAATTTAAGCAGTATGATAAACCTTTGTCTCATATCAATTTCTGACTAATTTCTATTAAGTTAGGTTTTAGTACTCGGCCGCGAAATCACCACTTCTGAGTAACTTCGATTAAATTACTGTTTGATACCCGGTCCCACCAGGGATATATCCTGTCAAGGACATAAGCCACTTGACAACGGCATTCCTTTTAAAACATGTCACTTTCTCAATACCTTCTCTTCCCATCCTGCTTCGAGTACCTCGAGGTAATCCGATGGTATTTCAGGCACGCCATAAAGCGCAAGAACATTGATACTCAGGGTTGCTTTGCCCAGGTCGACACTTTCAAACCGCTTCCGCATATCGTTGTCCAGCCTGCTCAAATCGAGCACGGTAAAATCACCCCAGTTCTCGGGCTGATTTTTCGAGAGCTGTGCATCCGGTGACATGAGAAAGTTCGCCGCTACCAGGGCTCCCGGTTTATTGGGGGCGTTATATGGCACGGCGATAAAATGTGTATTGTATATGGAGCCGTCCTTCATTACAAAGGTCCGAACCGTGTCCCTGTACATCCCGTTTATGATGCCGTTCTGAGCATGAGCCTGATGATAGGTCATGTTCAGGTCAACCTCCCCCCGCGAGAAGAGCGTATCCAGTGTGGCGCTGTCTTTCGGATACGATCTGCCCTCTTGCCAGAGATACGGTTTAATATCACTGAGATAGCCCCAAAGCTTTTCAGCATTTTTTCTGAACAGTTTTTCGTCATAACCCTGCATATACTGCTCATATCCGCCCGTTACCGCATAGAAGACCTGTCGTATAAACGCAGAGCCCGTAAAATCGGGTGGCTGCGGATAGGTGAACCTTCCAGGATGATCTTTTACCCATGCCCGGAGCTGTTCATAGGTATCGGGGTGCTGCGGTGTTCGTGCCGAGTCATATTCAAATACGAACTGTGCTCTTCCATATGGCGCCTCATACCCCTGCACAGGATAACCAAAGTCGTATTCCACCGTTTTTTTATCAATATATCGATAATTCGGCAGTTTACCGGTAATCGGACCGAAGAGAAGAGAGGTCTCCATTGCATTTTTAAAATTCTCGCCGTTTATCCAAAGCAGATCGATTGTTCCCGTCTTTTTACCCGCCTGTTTCTCGGTAAGCAGCTTGTTTACGAAGATACTGGCATCCATGGGAACGCGCTCAAGTGTGATATCGTATCTCTTTCTGAGCTCTTCTCCGACATAGCTGTCCACCCATTCATTGATAATGGATGAGCCGCCCCACATGTAGAAGGTTACCTTTGTTGAACGCGCCACAGCTTCAATTTCCTGAAAATCACTTTCAAGCCAGTTTTTCTCCTCATGACCGCTGCTTCCTGCGAAGAGCATGGCTGTAACGATCGTAAAAAGCAGTACCAGTACTATGGTTTTTGCCTTCATTGAATCATCTCCTCTATGCACAGAGATGTTTGGAAACAGTAAGACGCACTCTGTCACCTGCTTCAATGCCGTTTTCAAGGCTGTAGACGCTGAACAGAGAGCCTTTGACCTCCACCTTGTACAGTATGAGCACACCAATAAAGCAGACCTCTTTTACCCTACCCGATCCGTGTGTGCTCCTTTCAATATTGATCGCTTCCGCTCGTACATACACGGGCCCTCTTTTTTCACAGAACTCTTGCGGCACCTCCAGCTCCACGTACAACTGTTCGGGGATGATGTTCACCGGGCCGAGAAACTGCGCAACATCGAGTGTATTCGGTTGAAAATAAATTTTCTCTACCGAATCATACTGAATGAGCTTCCCATCCAGCATTATTCCAATCTTGTCGGACATTGCAAATGCTTCCTCCAGGTCATGGGTAACGCTCACTGTCGTAACACCGAAACTCTTCTGAGTCATCCTGATAAACTCAGCCGTTTCAAGCCGCAGGTTCTTGTCCAGGTGCGCAAAAGGCTCATCGAGGAGGAGAACCGACGGATTCACCACCATGGCGCGCGCAATCGCTACACGCTGCTGCTGTCCGGCGGAGAGGCTGTTGGGGTAGCTGTCTCTTTTATCGTATATATTGAAATAGCCGAGCATGGAACTCACCTTCTCCTCGATTTCGGACTTTTCAATATTTCGCGCGTGCAGTCCGAACGCAATATTCTCAAAAACGGTCAGATTCGGAAAAAGGATAAAATCCTGAAACACCAGGATAACGGGATGTTCCCGTGCCGGTTGTACCTCATAGGATATTCCGCCCGATGATGGTTTTTCCAGTCCGGCAACGATCTTTAAGAGTGTCGTTTTACCCACTCCGGATGGACCGATAATCGTCACGATATCGCCCGTATCAACGGCAAAACTGATGTCATCGAGTACCGTTTTTTTACCATATCTTTTTGTTACCGAATTCACCTCAAAAAACATTCCATTTCCCTTAAATACAGTGTAATTTTCTCAAACGTGCTCCTGTTTTTAAGTGATCTTTTTTTTCGGGTGTACTCATAGTACGCCATATAGCACCAGCTCAGGGCACGAAGAAGTATTGTCCGCTCCATAACCGCTGTTTTCCGGGAAAGTTCGTCAACACTCAACGGATCGTGCATATACATCGCATATGCCTGGAGGAATTCTCTCCTGGTCTCATTGTCGAAGGAGTAATTACTCTTCCACAGTGTTGTAGTCGGCACGAGAAAATGTCCGAGATCCTGATACCTGCATGAAACCACCGCTTTTTCCCAATCTACAAGGTACGCGCCATCACCGCTGATAATAAAGTTCTGGGAATTGACCTCGGTGTTCACAATGCACATTGGCTCATCAGTATACAGGTTTTTGCTGCTGTCTGCCAGGTCGAGAATTTCGTCGTGATACGCCAACAGCCTGCTTTTTACGTCCCGCATTGGATGATCTTCGTAGCGGTGTATGAGCCCGAATGATTCAGCAGCAATATCTTTCACCGGCGCATACTGGATTATGAGGTCGTCGCCTGTGGGCTGAGCGTGCACTGAAGCAAACACCCCGGCTGCCTTGTCCAGGTCAGTACGGTACTCGAGTGGTCTTCCGGGCAGGTACTCCATGAGCAAAACCCCGTCTCCGGGTGCATCATCGTCTGTACTGCAGTAAAAGGGCCTGGGGGTTACACCCGAGCCACTCAGATGTCCCAAAACCCTATACTCATACCGGATTTGTTCGTTCAGGCCGAGCTGACTGCCATGATTGATTCGAAATACATATACATCTGAACCTGATTTTACCAGGTAGTTCTCGTTGTATTCACCTGCAGCGAGAAAACGAATAAAACGGATGTCAGGCAGCCATCCCCGTCGCCTGATATAATTCTCAACCTGCGCTGTTCTGCCGCCTTTTTTTTGCAAAACCATAGCTCCACCCGCAACAGTTATGGAACTCATAAGCGTAAAGAAAATTTACATTTGTATGAGTATACTATATGTATTCCAAGTTTTCGAGTTTCGGTTAAACAGTATGGAGGAATAGCATGCTGAAAAGTACCTGTGCCGTAAAGTACCCGTTTGGACTCACTTTATAATATAAGCTGGAAAAAGTCGCGGAAAAGGGATAGTTGTCACACATGGGCATCATGGTAATACAATGAACCGCTTATCGATTTCTTTTGACGATTCAGGTGCGAACCTGACTGCCTGCCTGTCAGATATTCTTCTGTCCGAGCATCACCCTATGCACCTTCAGCATATTTGTGGGCTCTCCAGCCAGAACCGGCACACCCCCAATAAAAAGAACCGTATCTCCCTCCCTGCAGAAGCCCTTCTGAACCACGATCTTTTCAGCCCTGTCCAGAAGCTGCTCGGTTGATGATACGTGATCTATATATACACCGTAGACGCTGCTGTATATTGATAGCCTTCTCAATACTTCCTCGTTTGGGGACATGGCAATTACCGGAACAGGCGGGCGGTACTTACTTACCAGGGCTGCAGTCTTTCCTGAAAGTGTAAAACTTATGATATACCTGGGATATATCAGTTCGGTTAGCCGTGTAGCTGAATAGCTCATACAATCGGCGATATTGTCGGATTCAGGAATTTCCTTTCGCCTGGGGGAAAACCCGTCAGCTTCCCTCCTATTTATTTCCTCCTCTGCCCGTTGGGCTATCTCGGCCATTGTTTTTACGGCTCTTACCGGATACTCGCCCATTGCAGTTTCACCGGAGAGCATAACCGCATCGCTTCCATCGAATATTGCGTTTGCCACATCCGCGGCTTCCGCCCTTGTCGGGCGGGGGTGCACGATCATCGATTCCAGCATCTGCGTTGCGGTGATTACAGGTTTCCCGGCCTGGTTGCATTTTCTTATAATCATCTTCTGCAGAACCGGAACATCCTGTGGGGAAGTTTCGGCACCGAGATCTCCGCGGGCGACCATAACTCCGTCTGCTTCATCAATAATTCCATTTATATTCTGTACTGCTTCAGGTTTTTCAATCTTGGCGATGATGGGAAGCACCGTCCCTCTTTCCTGCATAAGCATGCGCAGGTACTGAATATCTTCAGGCTTTCGGACAAAAGAAAGGGCGACAAAATCAACACCGTTTTCAATGCCGAAATCAAGATCCGCAACATCCTTTTTTGTTACTGACTGTACGCTGATAATGCTTTCAGGAAGGTTTACTCCACGGTAAGAACGTATGACTCCGCCGTTGATAATCTTGCACCGCACAGAATCCTGCTCGAGCCCTATAACTCTGAGCTCAATATTTCCATCATCGAGAAGTATTCGTTCACTCTTTTTCACTTCACTCGGGAGCCTGTTATAATTTACGCTCATTATATTCCAGTCTCCTTCAACATCCCGTATGGTAAGTGTGACCTCATCTCCCTGTTTCAATTCCACTGTTTCCTTTGCAAGTTTTCCGGTTCTGATCTTCGGACCCTGCAGATCGAGCAATATTCCTATGTGTCGTTCAAGCTTTTTAGATACATCTCTCGAAGCCTGAATTGTTTTACGATGAAATGAATACGACCCGTGTGAAAAGTTCATACGAACAAGATTCATTCCGGCACGCGCCATTTCCTCAATTATTTTTTTACTGTGGCTTGCCGGCCCAATAGTGCAAACTATCTTCGTTGATTTCATCTATCGAACTGCCATATTGGTTTGTGTGAGTGGATCAATTGATCTATTTTTTAGCCATATCTCGAAGTGCAGATGCGGGCCCGTGGACCTTCCAGTGTTGCCGAGAGTGCCGATAACCTGCCCACTTTTTACATACTGACCCCTTCGTACGCTGAATGAGGAGAGATGGCCATACAGGGATTTGTATCCGAACCGGTGCTGGATTATCACTGTTCTTCCATACCCATACCTGGAACCAGTGTATATTACCGTCCCACTTTGTGCAGCATGCACTTTCATGCCGACTCTATTCGCGATGTCTATTCCCCTGTGAAACGCCCGTTTTCCTGTAAATGGGTCTCTCCTGTATCCATAATGGGAGGTCAGCCTGCCGTGCGCCGGTTTATTGAAAGCCTCCCCAAGCGCATAGGCTCTTTCAATGTTGTTGTATCTCACTCCTGGTAAAAAAAGCTTCATACCCGGTGAAAGTGAGTTGGAACGAAGGCGATTTACCTCCATAACGAAGTCGGGTGGAATCTTGTACTCTGTAGAAAACTTAAAGATTGAATCACCCTCATGTATTGTGACGAAAATCCCCCGCATATTCGGAACAAAGATAACCTCGCCTTCATGAATGGAATGAACGTTTGAAAATACGTTGCAGCTGATAATACTGTCCGGGTCTACATCAAACTTCCTGGCAATGCTCCAGAGGGTGTCGCCTTTCTGAATCGTGTATTCCGTGAGCCGTAAATCTGGCACATAATTTTCAATACCGCCCCTTCCGTTTTCTCTGAAATCACCGGCAGAAAAATGAACCGGATGTTCGGTGTTCCAGGCAAAATCCCCGAAAAAGGGCTTATCCTCGGCAACGAAGGAAGAAGGGTTAGGAAAAAATGAAATGTACGCAATAAGAATAAGGCCTGTAAGCAGAGAGCCTGCAGGTAGTGTGCTGCCGACAGACAGAGCGAATTTACGGCACTTTGATAAAAATCGACTCAAGTAACTACGGTTCAGAGTAATACAGCCATCTACCCATTTAGTAGCCCAATTCATAGTTGAGATACATCTGCGAACAGTATGTATTACTCTAATACGCACCTCCCTTGCATTTTTTGCTCCGAATTCGGTAATCAGGTAAAGGAAATTCATGCGCTGAATTGCTTATTCAAGGAATTTATTCGTTCAAAAAACGTTTAAAAAATTATACAGGATTAGCATATATTTTACAACGCCTTTTCTCATTATTATGAAATCCGGCATCCGAGTATCGACCCGATGGTCGTACGGGTTTCGTCGGGCTTCTGCTTGGGTGTCGAGTCGGCTGAGTTCTCCAGTACTTATATGCGAGCTCGCTTGGCAGCAGAATTACATACGAAGTATCTTCAGCGGATCAAGCAGTTTATTGTACTGATGAATTTCGAAGTGCAAATGCGGTCCGGTCGATCTGCCCGTATTTCCCATTGTTCCTATTTTATCACCCTGTTGAACCGTTTGAGATCGCCTGACAAATATTTTATCAAGATGGGCATATATCGTGACATATCCCTGAGGATGCCGTATTATTATCGTTCTCCCGTAATTTCCTCTGTACCCTGTGAAGACGATCCGCCCATATTGGGCTGCATAAACCTGAGTCCCTCTCCTGTTGGCGATATCTATGCCTGCGTGATATGCGCGCATACCGGTAAACGGATCTTTCCTGAAGCCCATTCGTGAGGTTAATCGGCCGGTTGTCGGCTTTTTAAATAGATTGCCGAGTGCAGTTGCACGTTCCCAGCTCGACAGCGTTCCTCCCGGGATAAAGAGCGCGTCACCGACATGTATAACCGAGCTCGGCAGATCATTGATATCCGCAATTTTATTTATGCTGATTGTATACCGTGCCGCAATAGATGACAGCGAGTCTCCCTTTCGAACCCTGTAATACACACCACTTAAATTCGGGATTTGTAATTTCATTCCTATGCTCAGATAGTAGGCATTCTTTAATCCATTTGCAGAAATCACAGTATCAATCGACACATTGAACCTGCGTGCGATGCCGAATAGCGAATCACCCTTTTTTACCGAATATGTTCTTGTTGTAAGGCTGGGCACCTTGTATGTACGATCGATTCCTGTCGCGGCACCGGAGCGGGTATCAGTTTTATCAAGGTTGAGACCTTCAACGAGGAAGAGATCGTACAGAGGATCACTGCTTAATATCAGGGTCCGCTGTCTTTCCCACATATACGATTTAACACGCATTACAAAGGGCACAAATATAAAAATTACAACTGAAGCCAAAAACAGGATTAGAAAGAGCTTACTCTTTTGTTTAATTTTTTGAAAAAATGGGGTAGAATGAGTATCAGGGACATTGAGGAGGCGCACCTTTTTAACTAATCTTGGATACACCTTTTGAAAACGAAGCGATTTTGATCGCCCCCATACAGTATCACTGTGCATCTTCCCGGTATTAAACTTTGCATCTTGAGACAGTTGGTTTTTATTCCGATGTTTAGAGTATACTCTGTTGGTAGTCATTATTGCACCCGTACAAAGTATTTTTCGGCACAATTCATTATCACGATGAGAAGAATTGCGAGGTGCTGAGAGAAAAGCATGAACGACGATTATGACAGACTGAGAAAAAAAATCGGTGTAGATCGGCTCGATGATATACAGAGGAAAAAACTATTTCATGAATTCATCAATCACGGCGGAGAAATAGTTGAAGAAAAAAAATTGGAACAAAAACTTCCAGCTGTAAAGACAAAGGATCATGAGACCACCGCAGGCAGACGGGAGATGCGAACCGTCATAACACAGACACCGATTGACGAAAAAAAAGCAAGAACACCGCTTCAGAGAAAATCCAAACCTCTTACTGGAATTAAAATCTATGTAAAAGGGCTTTTTTCGAAGGTATTCACCATCAGCGGAAGCAGGTTCTCTGATCGGTTTGTAGGGTTTTTTCGTGGTGAGGTCAAAAATCATTTTCTAAATCTCAACCTTGCCGTTTCATCTTTTCTCGAGGGTAAAGGCTCAATCGTTAAGGAGATTAAAAAAGCATCGTCCGGTGAAAACAGCACCCTCTATGAATTCATGGTACGACTGCGGTTCCTGTATAATGATAGAGAGTTTTCGTCAGTTGAAAAAGCAATAGGGAGAAAAAGTATACCGGGAGGGCCGTACATAGAAGCTTTCAAAGCTTTCTTTAAAAAGATGTATATACTTGGTCAGTTTACAGACCTGTCGAAATTTTATCTGCTGAAAGCTGTTACCATGCAGCAAAGCTCCGGAAAACGTAATCCGAAAGACGCAGAGATTATGAGAATCAAGCTGCAAAACGATGTTGATGTGATCCTCTTAGACCTCCTCGTCAGGTTTCACACCATTGTATGCAAGATGAACCGCATATATTACCCCCTCTTCTCACAGGAACTCGACGACCTGCTCGGTATAACGGAGCAGGATAAAATCGGGTACATTACACGACTTGAAAAGAAAAAACGAGCTGAAGAGCTCAAGAGAATAAAAGAATATCTCAAACGAAAGAGAGATGAAACGCTTGAAAAAGAAACCGAAGGGGTGACGATCCCGAAACACATACAGAGGGGACTTCCGGTCCTCAAGAAGGCTATTGAAGAGTTTGAACGAAAAAATAATGGTGAAGGAACCCTTTTTTCCCTCTTTGATACCTCGGACAAGATGTACCGAAGCGCAGTGCTTATGGAAATATTTGAAAAAGAATATTCATTTGTGCTGACAACCGGAAAGATTGTTTTTAATATCGACTATCGTGAGCAGAAAAAAATCGATGCCAAGGAAGACCTCAACCATGCTTATCTTCTTTTCAGTGAAGCGAGACACGAAGTAAAGGACTATATAGAGATATTGAAGGAATACAGAAAAACCGATCAAAATCTGCGACTTACGATTCACCAAAAAACTTCCATACTGGAATCACTCAACAAGAAAAGGTCAATTGCGAGCAGAAATGCCAGGCATAGAATTGCGGAATCAATGAAGGCTATCAATAAGACCCTCTCAACGATTATCGACGATTACAACTCCGCGAAACGACTTCTTGAAAATGCTGAAGAAACCCTTGCCTTCAACGAAAAGCTGGACGGACCGAAAAAATTGAACAACAAGAAAGTAATTGAAGCCGTTGTCGAGGTGTTTCTTTTTGCGTCAACGTACGCCTTTCTTCTTATCTACGGAGAGCTGGCAGGCAGCGGGCTTGCTATCGAAACACCTGCATCGAAAAAAGAGCCAAGCGGTACATAGAAACCCAATCCCATTTCCCTCTTCCTCGATACAACAGTTCACTGCAGATGTGTGTGAAAGAGAAAGCGTTGATTTTTTAAATAAATAGATTACTTTTGTGGTACTAAAAACCAGGAGAGAGGTGCAGTTATGGGCGGGTTCGCAAGCGATAATAATGCAGGAATCCATCCCAATATCATGAAAGCTATTGCAGAAGCAAACAGCGGACACTGCATAGGCTACGGAGATGACACGTATACTGAATCTGCGTTGCAGAAGATGAAGGAAGTTTTCGGCCCTCAGAGTGAAATCTTTTTCGTTTTGACCGGGACCGCAGCAAATGTGCTCGGTATCCGAGCATTTCTCAAGCCCTATCAGTCCGTGCTATGCGCTTCCTCGTCCCACCTGAATGTCGACGAATGCGGGGCTCCTGAAAACATTGCCGGCTGCAAGCTGATGGAAATACCCTCCGAGAACGGCAAACTCTGTGCTGAATCACTAAAACCGTTTCTTGAAGTTGTCGGAAACGAGCACCATGCACAGCCGGCCGCTGTATCGATCACCCAGTCAACCGAACTGGGGACCGTATACACCGTTGAAGAGATAGCGGCGCTCTCTGCATTTGCACATAACCACAATATGATTCTTCATATGGATGGAGCCCGAATCAGTAATGCAGCCGCACATCTGGGCATCCGGTTCAGAGATATTACATTTGAAGCGGGGGTAGACTTACTTTCCTTCGGCGGCACAAAAAACGGTATGATGATAGGTGAAGCGGTCATCATCTTCAATCAAGGGTGGGCTGAAAACTTCAAATATATCCGTAAGCAGGGCATGCAGCTCCTGTCAAAAATGCGCTTCATATCGGCTCAGTTTGCGGCTTTTTTTAATGGTGATCTCTGGCTCAAAAATGCAAAGCATGCAAATTATATGGCGAAACTGCTCTCAGATGGGATCAGGGACATACCCGAATGCCGGATAACGCAGAAGGTCGAGGCGAATGCCGTGTTCGTCAAGCTCCCGCCTCATAGTATTGATGAGCTTAGAAAACGATACTTCTTTTACACATGGGACGCTGGAAATCATATAATCAGATTGATGACCTCTTTCGATACAACAGAAAACGATGTAACCGGTCTGCTCCGTACACTGAAAGAATCTATAGAGAATGCGGGATGAATAAAAATGAGTGTGCCTAGAAAACCGAAGGTGAAGGAACAGTTGCAGGAGCTTTCCCTCCTCTTTGAAATAAGCCGCATTCTCGATTCAAGCATGGACCTGCGGGATGTTGTACGGCCGGTTCTCCAGGTGATTGCGCGGTACACAAATATCATACGGGGTGTCATTACCCTTCTCAACAGAAAAACGGGAGAGATTTCAATTGAATCTGCATTCGGGCTCTCAACACATCAGCAGAAAAGAGGACACTATAAACTCGGAGAGGGGATAATCGGCAGAGTCGTGCAGACGGGCAAACCGGTAATTTTGCCCAGGATATCTGATGAACCGCTTTTTCTCGATAAAACAGGCGCCCGTGAAAATACCAACCTCAGAGAGCTCTCTTACATATGCGTTCCCATTAAACTCGAAAACGAGGTAATCGGGGCACTCAGCGCCGACCGGCTCTACTCTATGGAATTCTCCCTGGAAGATGATGTTCGTCTTTTCTCTATTATCGGTTCTATGATATCCCAGGCAGTTAAACTCCGACAGCAGGCCACCGAGGAGCGCCAGAGGCTGCTTGAAGAGAACATCAGGCTTCAGGAAGAACTGAAGGACCGGTTTAAACCTGCAAATATTATAGGAAACTCAAGTGAAATGCAGGAGGTGTTCAACTTAATACCGCAGGTTGCAAAGAGCGATACCACGATACTTATACGGGGTGAGAGCGGGACCGGAAAAGAGCTCATCGCACATGCCATACACTACGAAAGCAGCAGATCAGCGAGACCCTTTATCAAGGTTAACTGCGCAGCGCTGCCGGAAACAATAATAGAGAGTGAGCTGTTCGGTCATGAAAAAGGGGCGTTCACCGGCGCAATTTCGGCGCGCAAAGGGCGATTTGAGCTTGCACACGGAGGGACTTTATTCCTTGATGAGATAGGAGACCTGAGTCCGGCAACACAGATTAAGCTCCTTCGCGTACTACAGGAAAAGGAGTTCGAACGTGTGGGAGGTACCAGCACCATCAAAATCGACGTCCGCATCATCGCCGCTACGAACAGAGACCTCGAAAAACTCATGTCGGAAAACCAATTCAGGGAAGATCTCTACTACCGGCTTAATGTGTTTCCCATACATATTCCCCCTTTGCGGGAGCGAAAAACCGACATTCTTCTTCTTGTCGATTATTTTGTCGAAAAGTATAGCAGATCTGACCATAAAAACGTACGGCGTGTATCCACACCTGCAATAGATATGCTCATGGCCTATCACTGGCCTGGAAATGTGCGTGAGCTTGAAAACTGCATGGAGCGTGCGGTTCTCTTGAGCAACGACGATGTGATCCACGGCCACCACCTTCCTCCCACCCTGCAGACAGCAGAGGCGAGCGGCACAACTATAAACCACGCACTTAGGGAGACACTCAATAGTATCGAAAAGGAAACCATTCAGGATGCTCTGAAATCATCGCGCGGTAATGCCGCAAAAGCTGCACGGGCGCTCGGGCTCACTGAGCGGCAGATGGGTCTCCGGATACGAAAATACAGTATAAACCCCGGACGATTTCATACATCCTAAAAACCAACGATTATTATAAATCAGTTTTAAAAATAGGCAGGTGAACTTTCAATCATAATAGTTACAAATCAGCACTTGCCTAATAGTTATTCCCTTAATTTCACAATGGTTAAAATGCCATGTAAAAGACCATTGTCTTTTGTAAAAACCGGTTTAAAAAAACCGGAGGATACTGGTACAAAATACCAATATTTTAATGAAGAAAACCATATGGTGTAACATAAGGATAAAAATGTATGATATGTTAGGATACATAAATGTAGGATTCTGGTATTGACAACTACATAAATGTAGTATTGGTGCCGCTTTTTTCACAGCTACATACAATGAAACCTTAGATTATCTTTTATACATCAATAAGTTACAATAATCTTTACATATTGGCATTAAATTTGCTTTTAATAAAACAATGGGAGATGGATTCTATGAAGCTCGTCGTTGCTTATATACAACCGCATAAATTGAACGATGTTAAACAGGAACTATACAGAGAAGAAGTGTACAAGATATCGGCAACCAATGCCCTGGGCTGCGGCCAGCAGAAAGGCTTCCATGAATCCTACAGGGGGGTCGACATTGAAGTCAACCTTTTAAAAAAGGTTCGCCTTGAGATAGCGGTAAATGAAGACTTTGTGAAGAAAACCGTCGACGCGATCATTCGTGGAGCACGAACCGGTGAGATCGGAGACGGAAAAATATTTGTACTTGATCTCAATGAATGTATACGAATTAGAAGCGGCGAAACAGGTAACCTTGCAATCGGCTGAACATGGAAGAAGGAGCAGAAGTATGAAAAAGATATGGATTGTAACTGGAATCCTGATTTTACTTTTTATTTTTTTGTATAGTGGCCCTCTTTTTTCCGCAACCAACAGCATGAATCCTGCTCTTATACGAGGACTTGATACGATGTGGGTCCTTTTAGCCGCTGTTCTTGTTTTTTTTATGCAGGCCGGGTTTGGGATGGTGGAAGCGGGATTCATCCGTGCAAAAAATACAAGCAACATACTTACGAAAAATTTCCTCGACTTCTGTATGGCCTCGCTCGGCTATTTTCTTTTTGGATATGCGATAATGTTCGGTCGTGGAAATGGATTTTTGGGATCACAGGGCTGGTTTCTTTCGAACGCGCGGTCCGGAGCGGATATTCCGCTTTTTGCTTTCTGGTTATTTCAGGCCGTGTTTTGCGGCGCCGCGGCGACGATCGTGGCGGGCGGTATGGCCGAACGGATGAAGTTTCCGGCCTATCTGATTTATTCTTTTCTCATATCCTCATTTATCTACCCTGTGGCAGGACGCTGGATCTGGGGTGGGGGCTGGCTTTCCTCTATGGGATTCTCAGATTTTGCCGGATCAACGGTGGTTCACTCGGTCGGTGGATTTGCAGCGCTCATCGGCACTTTATTTCTCAGGCCCCGATTGGGTAAGTACAGGCCGGACGGTACTGCCAATGCTATCGCTGGGCATAATATTCCGATTGCATCACTTGGTGTATTTATTCTCTGGTTCGGATGGTTCGGATTCAATGCTGGTTCCACGCTGAGCGTCGGAAACGGCGAACTCATTGCCAGGGTGGCAATAAACACTAACATTGCGGCTGCTCTCGGAGGAATATTTGCCATGATAATGGTCTGGAGCATGTTCGGCAAACCGGATCTCTCCATGGCCATGAATGGAGCGCTTGCCGGACTTGTCGCCGTTACCGCGCCCTGTGCTTATATTGAACCATGGGCGGCCCTCATCATTGGAGCAGTCGGCGGTATTCTGGTTGTTCTCGGCGTTATTTTTCTCGACAAACTTAAAATAGATGACCCGGTCGGCGCAGTTCCGGTGCATGGTTTTAACGGTATCTGGGGAACACTCTCCGTCGGGCTGTTCGGCCAGAAGTCGCTTGGACTTTCGCACGACGGCCTGTTTTACAGCGGCCAGGCCACACAAATCGGTATACAGCTTTTGGGGATACTGTCTGTCGTTTCTTTTGTGCTCGTATCGATGGGTATCATTTTTAAACTAATAGATATAACCATCGGGCTCAGGGTCAGCAGAGAGGAAGAGCTGAGGGGACTTGATATAGGCGAGCACGGGATGGAATCCTACTCCGGGTTCCAGATTTTTGCAACGGAATAAATATGGATAAACCTATATTTCAGGAGGAAGTTAGATGAATAATTTTGAACAGGTCATGAAGATGGTAAAGGAAAACGATGTGAAATTCGTCCGGCTGTGGTTTACCGATGTTCTTGGGTTTCTTAAAAGTTTTGCCATTACTATTGACGAGTTAGAGGGCGCTCTCGAGGAAGGGATGGGATTCGACGGGTCTTCTATAGAAGGATATGCGCGTATTGAAGAGAGCGATATGATGGCCAAACCAGATCCGTCGACATTCACCATTCTTCCGTTCAAGGGCAGCGACAATGCAGTTGAGGCGTTCATGTTCTGCGACATTCTAGAACCTCACGGCAGTCCCTATGCAGGAGATCCCAGGTGGGCGTTGAAAAAAAATCTTAAAAAGGCTAAGGACCTGGGCTACACCCTCTATGTGGGCCCTGAGCTCGAATATTTCTACTTCAAGGACAACTCTACAAAAACCGAGCCGCTCGATTCAGGCGGTTACTTCGAGCTTACACCCTCGGATGTGGCTATTAACCTGAGAAACGAGACCATACTCGCGCTCCAGCAGATGGGTATTGCTGTTGAGTTCAGTCATCACGAGGTTGCACCCAGCCAGCACGAAATCGATTTGAAGTACACCGATGCTCTGCGTATGGCGGATCAGGCTATGACGTACCGGCTTACCGTAAAAGAGGTCGCTATGAATCACGGCGTCTACGCATCGTTTATGCCGAAACCGCTTTTCGCAGAAAATGGAAGCGGAATGCACACCCACCAGTCGCTTTTCAAGGGTAATAAAAATGCGTTCTTCGACCCGAATAATCAGTACCACCTTTCAAAAACGTCGAAATCATATATAGCGGGCCTTTTAAAATACGCTCGGGAAGTTTGCCTGGTCGTTGCGCAGTGGGTAAACTCCTACAAAAGACTCGTCCCGGGGTATGAAGCTCCGGTGTATGTTTCCTGGGGTCAGAGAAACAGGTCGGCCCTTGTCAGGGTACCGATGTACAGAGTCGGAAAAGAAAAGGCCACACGCGCTGAATTTCGATGCCCTGATCCGGCATGCAACCCATATCTTGCTTTTTCTGTTATGCTCGCCGCAGGTCTCAAGGGTATAGAGGATGATATGGAACTTCCTGACCCGGTGGAAGAGGACATATTTCACATGAGCGAGGCACAGAGGGTAGAACGCGGTATTGCATCTCTTCCCGGCAGTCTCGGCGAAGCGATAAACGTGACTGAAAAAAGCGATCTTGTACGGGAGGCCCTGGGCGATCACATATTCGAAAAATTTATCGAAAACAAGAAGCTTGAATGGGACAACTATCGAATACATGTCAGCGAGTATGAAGTCAAAACGTACCTTCCTGTTCTATGAAAGAACACACTGTCTGATGTCGCTCTGGATCTGCGGTGGCGTGCCATTTCACAAACATGCTTCCGGTACAGGTTTTTACTGGTGATGGACAGCAAAATGCTGTATAATCATCAATTGAACTGTCGCGTTTTTTCATTTTCATGCGTTTAAAGGTGCAGCAGTATGGAAGGGAAACCACCCCGAATTCTTCTCGTTGAGGATGATGAGGATCACGCCGAGCTTCTTGCACGCGCGCTGCAGGCCGCGCCTTATGGGTTCATACTGTATATAGCCAAAAATATCAGTGAGGCATTTTCAGCAATCGTTGACTTCAAACCACATCTTATCATAGCGGATGTCCTTTTGTCTGACGGACAGGGTGTGGAGCTTGCAAGCAGGTCGCATGTAAAAAATTCAAGAATCCCAATCATTCTTATTTCGAGTCAGGGGGGTGGGATCATCGAAGAGGAGGCGAAAAAGGCAGGTGTGTGCCGGTACGTCGTTAAAACTGAAAGAACAATCTCCGAAATACCCGACATTGCGGCTCAAGTCTTACATATTGAGCAGTAATCAATCCGCAAGGAATAGAAATAAAAATGCCCATTTCCTTCTAAGTAACTTAGAACAAGCTACTTTTTGATACCCAGTCCCGGGAGGATGTATCCCGGGGAGATGT
>Ga0315536_1000204_pt1 | contig 29392 bp, 33 predicted proteins | sample SalMarSW160230MG_FD_203093 | JGI IMG/M metagenome (GOLD analysis project Ga0315536, IMG submission 203093) | Salt marsh sediment microbial communities from the Plum Island Ecosystem LTER, Massachusetts, United States - Salt Marsh Sediment SW1602-30 ...
ATTCCTTGAATTGTTCGATTTATGACTATGACTCGGACTGAATAATTGCGATCATTAAAAAACGTAAAACCATTATTTAGCCTGCCTAATTTAACTTCTTCTAAGGTAATTTTCTCATCTTTAAGAAAGGATTCCATTATTTCTTCATCTGAATAAAGAGTACCACCCACGATTAAGAAAGATCTTTTGAATCCTTTCAAAATAGGATATTCTTTAATAGATTCTAATGCTTGATTCAATCGTGGATTATGGATGAGTAAATCTCCTGCTGGTAATTTATCCAGTTGAGTTGAAAAGTCTGATTTGTCAATTGAACGTGCTCTTCCTTCTCCTAAGGGCTTATTTAAAATTTCTTGAAACTCTGGATCTTCAGAGGAATATTTATTCAAGGAATATATACGGTAAAATAGACGTAATTGCGTTCTTAGCATTCCAGCTAAAATTCCTCCATATATTTGAAGTTTAAATGAACTATTAATGCCGTTAAACGTCCAAATCTTTTTAGTATCATGATCAACCAGTAAATAGACTTTATGGCTATTTAGATAATTGATAATATCGCGAACGAATTCTCCATCTATTACATCAACAGTTAAAAAATATGGAGATTCCCTTATCTCGAGTACTTCGAAAATTTGCATCTGTAATGATCCTAAATATGTGCTTTAATTGTAATATGAACTGCATGTTAAAATAAATATTAGTTTTTTTGTGAGAAAAAGAAACCGAAGAAAGTGAAAAAGACCTCGATATCAATAAAATTTTTATATTTTGGGTCATTTTTCTTTATAATTTTCCTTATATTAATTTGATTAAGATGAGTTCAGATAAAAAACAGTACAAGTTAAACATATCAGGTGGAAATGAGGGACCCGGCAAAGGCTTATCAAAAATAATTGAAATCGACGAAAAAAGATTTCGCTTTGAGGGAATGGGAATAGGAGATGTAATTAAAGGTGGATTGATTGGTTTTCCTAATTATGAATTTGAAATCACGGGAGGATCAGATGCCAGTGGATTTCCAATGAGAAAAGATGTTCACGGACCTGTTAAAAAAAAGATTCTCGTTTCAAAACGCGGAACTGGCTATAAACCTAAAAGAAAAGGAGAAAAAAAGCGAAAGACCGTGAGAGGAAATGAAATAACTTATGACATGACCTTGATTAATCTAAAAACCATTAAATATGGAGAAACTGAACTTTTCAAAGCAACAGAAGGAGAATAATAATATAAAGGTGAAACATCATCGTCAAAGTGAAAAAATGCAACTTTTGTTCAAGTGATATATCAATCGGAAAAGGACACATGTATATTAAGCGTGATGGAACAATCTTGAATTTTTGCAATCAGAAATGCAGAAAAGCATTATTATTGTACAAAAAAAATCCACGGAAGACAAGATGGACTTCCGTTTATGGAAAAGAATAATATTCTCAATTTCTATAAAAATAGAATCTAAATTTTCTATTAGGAGAATAGAAACTCATTTCTTTTATATAATAAGTTTATAAAATTTATTATAAGTATAGAAACTTCAAGAGATCATTTATTGAAGTACTTGGGAAGTAGAATTTGAGGAAAATTCAAAATATATTAAAGAGAATTTTTTTAATAATATCTATTTTCTATTGTAATCTCGGGAATTTCAAGAGATCATCTATTAAGTCTGCATGGGACACGATCATTCTTTTGCAACAAAAGCGTTTGATTCCTAATTTATTAAAAGCGTTCTCAGGACTTTCCCCTTTTTCTATAGCCTCCAAATAAGGTTTATAAACATGTGCGATGAGCTTACCACATGAAAAACAGCGGATCGGTATAATCATAATTTTATCACATCTTCAATTAAAAATAGGATGTTAATCGTAATATTAACAATTATTCATAAAAAAAAAACTTTCCGAATAAATCAAAAATTTTATTTTCTATCTTCTACTAATTTCTTCTATAATTCGATGAATTATGAAAATATATTGAATGATTTTAAAATATATTCGAAGGAGAAAAAAAATGAGTTATGTAAAATATAAAATTCCCGATGACTTGAAAAAAGATTTAAAAAACGCCTTGAACACTATAGCTGGAGCACGAGATTCAAAGATACGAAAAGGAATGAATGAAGTTACGAAAGCAATTGAAAGGAACTTAGCTAAACTTGTTGTAATGGCCGAAGATGTGAGCCCTCCAGAAATACTTTTTCATGTTCCCTTGTTATGTGATGAAAAGAAGATACCGTATGCTTACCTATCAACTAAAAAAGAGTTAGGTAGTGCAGTTCGAATAAACGTTTCATCTTCTGCTATAGCAGTTGAAAATGTAGGTACTGGAAACGATAATGTATTAGGTAGCATTATTAAGAAATTAGGAGCATTAAGAACTTAAAGTGGTGTATTTTTTGGTAAAAATTGATAAATCAAAAGGGGAACAAAAAAAGCAACCATATGATTTTTCTATTCCTGCTGAAGTTCTCCAAATTGTTGGTCGTACTGGTCTTACCGGAGAAATAAGCCAAATTAAAGTGCGTATCCTGGATGGTCCAGATAAAAACCGGATTTTAACCCGAAATGTCAAGGGACCTATACGCGTTAATGACATCGTAGTGTTAAGGGAAGTCGAGAGGGAAGCTAGAAAAATTAGAAGAAAAAGATAAACATTTCGGTAATTATTTATTTATGAAAAATCTAGTTTCTAAAAAAATTTTTAAAATCATTCTTTCTTTTTAAAATATCCTAAAAGTCCCAAATTTTCATCATATTCATCTTGTAGATATTCTCTTAAGGCAATTCTAATTGCTTCAGAACGGCTTGGGACAATTTTCATATCTATTAATTTTTGAATATTCTCATCATAAAGATGAGGGATATTAATGGTAATATTTACCATTTTAGGTTTCTTTTCGTCTGTTTCGGTCAATATATGTAATCCTAATTTTGTTAATTATGAGATTATTGATATGATGGGTGAAATATGGAATGTTTAAAGCAGATAAATATTCTTAGCGTCTAACAATACCAAATTTTTAGTAATAAATTATAAGATTAGCTTATATATAAAATTATGTGTCCATAATGACGGTATTTAAAGATTTCTATATCAGATATAAAATATTTTGTCTTATTAAAGAGTTATTGACAGTTTTTCATCGATTATTTGAGATTAGATGAAAAAATTTTATTCATTTTCTTTCTTCTTGTTTCACGTACCGTCCACGGCTTTCTATCGATTTAATGTTTTTTACAATAGATCTACCCTTTTCTGAACCATTCAAATCATAATCGGAGATATATCCCTTTATAAATGCTTTAAAGCATTGGTCAAAATCTGATCCATGTGAGGAAATTAAAACCCGTTTAAACAAGTGAAGATCAACGCTTTTATCTTCTATAGAATCAGAATATTCATGTAATCCAAAATCGATGAGAAAAACATCCTCATTTGATGTTATGATTATGTTACTAGTGGTAATATCTCCATGGATATGCCCATTTTGGTGCAGTTTGGCTATAAATCTACCTATTTCATAAAAAATCTTATTCTTTTTGCCATCATCAAATACTGAAATTAAATCTTTTAATTTCTTCCCTTCAATATACTTCATAATGATGGTAGATGTAGTGCAGTCTATCTCAAATACTTGAGGGACATTCAACCCGTAAGTCTTAACTTTTATGAGTGCTCGAGCTTCATTAAGAGTCCTGGCTAACCTGATTTGTTTATCAATAGGTTCTATCCGATAATTTTTTGGGGATCTTTGTTTAAAAATTACTTCCTTTCCAAACCAGAAACCATGAATAATGGAAGCTTCTGCTCCTTTGTGTAAGATATCTCCTTTCACTATAGATTTATTTTCCACTTAATTCACCTAATTTCGCCAAGGAATTGAAATATTGTCCATTCGTTCTTTTGGGCTAATATTGGTTTGAGAAAGATCAAATGCTCCCTCAGATTTAAATCGTAAGATCCCTGTCCAAGCGATCATTGCTCCATTATCTCCAGCAAATTTTTGAGGTACTACCTCATATCTTGTACCATGATCTTCACAAATACTCCTAATCATTTCTTGTAATCGTTTGTTTGCTGCAACTCCACCGGTAAGAAGCATTTCTGATTTTTTTGTATGGGCTAAAGCACGTTCAGTTACTTCAGTAAGCATTGAGAATGAGGTTTCTTGTAATGAATAAGCAACATCCTCTAATTCAAATTTTATCCCTAACTCGCTTGATTCAATTAAATTTCGTGCGGCGGTATAAAGACCAGAAAATGATAAATCCATTCCTTTTACAACATATGGTAATGAGATGTAATTATTCGATTTTTCTGCTAATTTCTCAATTTTTGGTCCACCAGGATGAGGTAATCCTGCATCCCGAGCTACCATATCAATCATATTACCTATAGAAATATCAAGTGTTTCACCAAAAATTTGGTATCTAGTAGATTCATAAGCGCTAATAATAGTGTTTCCCCCTGAGACATAAAGAGTTAATGGATCTTCTATTTTGCACATTAAACGTCCAATTTCGATATGTGCTATGCAGTGATTTACACCAACTATTGGAATCTTATGAAATTGGCTCAATAACCGTGCTACGAGCGCCCCAATTCTTAGAATTGGTCCTAAACCAGGGCTTTGGCTAAAAGCAATTAAAGATATATCTTTCATAGAACATCTTGCTTCTCGTAACACTTTCAAGATCGTGTCCTTAATATGTGTTAAATGATATTCCCTTACTAATGCAGGATGCAACCCTCCTTCCTCGGGAATATACACGTTGTTAGCTAAACCGTGCACTTTTCCACTGAAATCAACTATGCCTGCACTCCACGTATGAGCTGTAGATTCAATTCCAAGACATAACCCTTCTTTTTTTTTCATAGAATCCAGACTTTAACAAGCACTTATTGAAATTTATACTTAATAATAGTAGAATATATTAATAAAGAATTTTTCAAAAAACTTCTAACATGTTTTCGAGGGGATCTTGAACCTTTACCCTTAGATCTTATTGACTTCTAACACGTTTTCGAGGGGATCTTGAACCTTTACCCTTAGATCTCATTACTGCAGCACCTTTTCTTTTAAAAATCGTATAATGGCATTTTCCGCACACATATCGATCATAATGTTCTCCTAAATTATAGCCATCGCCACATTTTGGGCATATCCTATGAGTTAAAGAGATATCATTTCCCTCAATTTTATAAAATTTTGATTGATTTGTCATTCATTTATCAACTATTTTTATGTATTTATTCTATATAACCAAATAAATGCTTGTATGGTTCTTTCTTAGCTTTTGCTTGATATATTTCGTTTCTTTTATCCAAAGGCAGGTTTCGGACTTGGATATGAAACGGTTCGAAAAATTGGAGCTCCTTAATATTATCATATATATTAACTACGCCAAGATCGTGTGTGGATCCATATTGGGTTTGGATTTTATGTATTATAGTTAGTGTATCATTGGCATTCTTTAAAGCTGCTATTTTCTTCTTAATTTCCAATCGATTAGGAGTTCCGGCACCAAAATGCTCTATTCTGATTTTAATTTCAGTTCTATCGATTAATGGGTTTTTCTTTTCTTCTAATATTTCAATATCAAATGACATTTTGAACCATTTTTTTTACTATTTGCTATATTAATCAATTAAATTAAAGATTAATCTTTGATACTGATGATTAAGGTAGTATAAAAAATAAAATTTTGGTTTTTTAGTGAAAATTATGGTAAATTTCACAAATAAAAAGAAGTCCATCAGATCGTTATTAATTTCTGAAATAATTTTATTACTTATACTCAGCTTTGTCATGCTTTGGTTAAAGAACGTTATCGTAGGTTTTTTCTATTTATTATTAATCTTCACGATAATATCATGGTTAATATTATTTTTATTAACTATCGATCTGTATAATAAACAAAATAGACAATAACTACAATTTTCGCTATTTATTTTGCATTAAAGAAATTAATCGGGCAACTAATTTTTTCACGTGGCGATTAATTTTCACCATTACAATACCTTCTGGAAGGGGGGTCTTCCGGTCTGTAATTGGAGGTTGTCCATAAAAAATGTACCTTTTAATCGTTTTTGATAGCGGTAAAACAAGGGTTAAAGGTAGTACTAATAGATCTTCTTCACCACGTGTAATTTTTAAGAGAGTTCTTTTTTCTGATTCAACAATTTTTTTCAAAATATCAAAGCTGTCGGGATTTATTGTACCTTCAGGGTTTTCAAATTCAATAATCTCATCGAAAAAATCCTCAAAATCAGCATTGACGGATTTTCTCTTTGTTTTTTCATCGATAATTGAAATTTTTACTTTTTCTTTCAGAAATTGATAGTTTAAAAAATCTTTTGAAACAATATCCCCCACTAAATAGATCTGAATCTCAGTGTTGACATTTTTAAGAATTTCAATAACTTTTGGAATCGTTTCATCACGAGATCCCGATATCAAATCACCTAATGGTTGAGAGTATTTTTGACGCTGGTTTGATTGAATTTTCAAGTTATCATTCATAATATAAACTCAATGCTATTTATGCAGGATCTAAAAATAAGTAAAAGCAAATGATTGTCTTACCTAACTCTTAAAGCGTATTTTCCAGGATAATGAATCTTTAAATATTCAGCGAATTTTGATTCATTAGGTTTAATTATTATTACTTCTCCAGTGTAATCATCACTTAATGTATGAGTTTTACACTTTGGACAAATGCTCTCATTTTTGGTTATTAAATGACAATTTTTACAAGCCCTTTCTTTCATTTTGACATCACCTTGACACTAATTTATGCTTCACCATCATCTTCCGGGGATTGTGGCTCAGCATACTCGTCCTCGATGTCAGTTTGAATCCATTCAGGTTTTCCTAAAAATTTCTGTCTCATCGTTAATCCTAATTTACCGCTTCTTCCTGTACCCATCGAAACAGCAATGATTTTTGCCCTTACAGGATCGTTGACTTCAAGTATTTTTCCAGTTTCCTTTCCAATAAATCTATTTCCGACCTGTTCATAAGAGATATAATCATCGCAAATTTGAGACACGTGTACTAATCCGTCCAAGGGACCCAGTCGAATGAAGGCTCCAAAGTCTACTATTTCAACCACTTCTCCTTCAACCACTTCTCCAATTACAGGTTTAAAGGCCAGAACTGAAAATTCAACCTCATGAAACGTGTTTGCATTACCTGGAATGATAATGCCTGGACCTACATTAACCACGTCGACAATTGCTATAATAAATCCATAATCACGCGTAATGATTCCTTCATAATCTTCAGAAAGAATTATGCGAGCACTTGTCTCTTTTGGTTGATCAAATAAGAATGGTGGTATTTCACATTTTGATGATAGATGATAAAGTGTAAAAATAGCTGCACACCCGTAAAGTAGATGGTTATTAATGACCTATAAAATGAACGATAGAATTAATAATTTGTGATTTTTCCTTTTATAGGTTATCGTTAGCTAATAAAAATCATCTCAATACCAAGTAAAAATTACGTTGAATTAACAAGAACCTTTATACAGATATTACAAAATTTAATAAAGATGGAATAAAATATATTTTTATAAACATAACTCAGACAAATAAAAAAAAATAAATATTTAGAAACTACATTTAATATAGTATATACTATCTTATTTATCTAATAATTTGAAATTAATTTAAAGACGCGAATGAATATGGATCCTAATACTCCCGAAAATCTAGATGATCTTCTTAAAAAACTCTTAGGAGCAATACCAGAAGTTAAAGCAGCCGCAATAGTATCTGCTGAAGGTCTACCAATCGCATCAGCACTACCTCAAGGTGTCGATGAAACTCGTATTGCAGCAATGACCGCAGCATTACTCTCCTTATCTGAAAGGGCTATAATAGAGATGTCAAAAGGGGACTTTGACCAACTTTACATAAAAGGCAGTTCGGGGTACCTCCTTATCCTACAAGCAGGTCCAAATGCGGTTCTCACGGTTTCAACCACTTCTGAGGTACGTCTTGGACTCATCTTGTTGGATTGCAGAAGAACTTGTGAAAAAATCTCAAAACTTATATAATTCTTTTATAGCAATTATATATAAATTTCATTACTACTCTTTTTACAAGAAAATATTACGATGGACAATTCTCTGCAATCTTATTTAAAATATTTAGTAATAAGTTCGGAAGCGTCTTCAAAAGAGGTAATTTTACCTTTAAAATAAATTAGATCATGTTCATGCATTTTTTCAAATGCCTTGGTAAACAATTCTAATTTTTTAGAAAGAATTGGTAACCTCTTGGTTGATACCAAAGCTATGATCACAAATTTACCATATGCAAAATAGATTTTTACGCCTTCTTTATCGATAATACGCAATTGTTTTTCTTCATTTGTAATCTCAGAAAGTAAGTCTAATATTCCAGAAAATCCTCCTGTGATTAAATCTTCATTTGGTAAATTATCAGTTTTTGATCCAGAAGTAAAATTTTGAGTGAAGAAACACACTGCGCTGTTAAATACATATAGGTTTCTTAATGAATCTTTCCAATCAGCTTCTTTAGCAGTCAATATCTCTGGTAAGGGTATTATCCAGACCAGGATAACAATTAATATAAAGGGACTAAGTCCCTCAAGGAAAGCGGGGATCCAGTAGAAAAAAACGGGATTTTTAATATAAGTTTGTGAAACTAAGAAATTAAAAAGAATCCCAGCAGCAAATCCTCCAAAGAAGATTAATAAGAAGCTACAAGTCATCCTTCCTCTGAATCTAATTGTATTTCTCTCTGTAGAAAAATCACCAGAAAAGGTAAAGATAATCATAAATGAGATAGGAATTGAAATTCCAAAGAAGATGGAAGCAAAAATTGCCTTATTATTTATAACTCCTGAAAAAAGGATAATTGATGAGATAAACAAGATTCCCGCAGCAAAAGTCCATTTTCGCCCTAAATTATCCAATGATACTCCGATTATTAAGAATGAACTGATAAAAAATATTACAAATATTGGGGTAATTACATTAAATCCAAATTCGATTGGGAAAGAGTTTCCTAATACTAACGCCAATGTAAATAATGCGATCATGTAACCAGAAATATTTAGGGATCCTGTTATTATTTCAGTAAATTTTTTTTCAGAAAATAATCTTTCTTTTGTTTCCTTATACGAATAATCTTTAGAGATCCGAATTAAACTTAATATTATTACAATCTCTAAGATTAGGATAATGAGAATTACATCAAAAGTGAGAGATACAATTACATGAGATATAATAAATGAGAAGAAAAAGAAATACCCTAATAGTCTCCCACGATTAAGAATAGTAGATTCATGGATAATGATGGTAATTAAATCAATTAAAAATAAGCCTGTAAAAAAAGTAGTCAATATAAAACCAATAATACTAAAGAAACTACCCAAAATTACAAAAATCATCCCAAAAACAACAATTCCCGCAGAAATTAGCAAAAGTTTCTTTCTATCTTTAAAAAAATCTACGACAGTTCCTCCAACAACTAGGGCTACAAAAATCGTGAGGACAATAATCAAACTATTCATATCATATAAAATATCTTCTGGGTTGAAATTAATTATGTAGGCAACTATGAAGTTTATTGAGATTGAGGAAAAAATGAACGATAATAAAAATTGAATAAATCTTAATCCAGAGATTGCAATATCTCTCACGAATAAGCGTTCAAAAGTCATCATTTTTGAATAATGAGCAAAAATTTCATTTAGTTCCACATCTTTCCCCCAATAATTCTTGATTTCTAAAACTATTTACTAAATAATCATATGAATCATTATTTTTACAATTTTAGTTATTTTTTCATTGCCATCTTATTACACTTAGGTAAGGTAAAAATTCTAAAAAGATTTCACTAGGATTTTTTTATATTTGTCAAAGGATTGACATTATAATTAAATAAGAGAAAATCTAAGAATAATTAATTGATATTAAATTATTTTAATAATCAATATTACAAGTAAACTTTCTTATCATGGATTTCTGGGAAATCGTTGCGGGATTGTATAACACCACTTTATCGTTTTCTTTTTTTATTTTAGGATTTGTAATGTTTTATATCGCCACAAAAGGCTTAAGAGCAAAAAATCATTATGGTGCTATTTCTACGACAGTGTGTGGTGTTTGTTTCATAATTTTTGGTTATTATAATTCACTCGTTTTATTTTTTCCTTTTCCGTATAATGGTTACATGGTATGGTGGATAGCTATGGTTCTAATTTTAAACATTACATTCGCAATTATCAGTAAACGTTATATTAAAAAAATGAGTAATGATCTAGAAATCGACGAAGAGCAGGTGATATCACGCCTAAGGAGATACATAATTAGGATGACTCAACATGATCCTTATGAAGAAGAAATTTCAATTAGAATGGAAATTATAAGAAAATCATTTCATTTATCGGGTATTTTAATTTTGTTTGCATATTATGGATTTTTATTCATTCCTCCTATCACTCAACTAATAAACGACGGGATAATCATAATGATAAAGGACATCGGTGTTGCTTATAATGTCCTGTGGGGTCCTTCATCAATGTATCCATATACAGTCGGAGATCCTCAAGCTATAGTAGGTTTGACAATGATGGCTTTAATTGGTGCTCTCGTATTTGCAATCATTTCTGATATATTTCGCATATTGTGGGGTCCAGAATATTCCCTCTTTAACTTTATAACCCATTCAATGTTGCGAGAAAAAGAGAGAAATGCTGCAGGACCACATATTTATATCATCGTGGGTTTCATTTTATCTTATATGTTATACATGATGGGATTACTTTATATTTCCGCGTATTTTGCGGGGATACTTATAGCATGTTTATCTGATGCGGCCGCTGCTTTAATAGGACGATGCTTCGGGAGACATAAAGTAAAAGTAAGAAGTAAAGAAACAAAATCGATTGAAGGCTTTATAGCGGGAGTTGGGATTGCATATGTCATCGGATTGATCTTTGTAGGTCCCATCTATGCATTAATTGGAGCGATAATATTTTTCATAACAGATTACTATCCGAAATATACTGCCGATAACATTTTAAATCCTATACTAATTCCTATTGGGATTCAATTCTTCATAGCAATTTTACAATTACCAGTAGGATGGTAATATTAATCATTTCAAATAGAATTAAGAATACTTTAGTAAATAATAATTTAGTAAATTTAATACTATGTCAGAATTAATTAACGAATTACAAGGGACGAAAATTGCCATTTTTGATTTAGATGGAGTTATCTATAGGGGAATAGATTTAATTCCAAATGTAGACAAAAATATTCAACGCTTAAAGGACCAATCAATAAAGATCGCTTATAATTCAAACAACTCGACTGCAACTCGGCAAATGTATGCTGATCTTTTAAAAACATTTAATATTTCATGTAAAACTTCTGATTTTTACACGAGTGCGTCAATAACGGCAGAAGAAATTACTCGTATTAAACCAAATTCGAATATATTTGTAATTGGTGAAATAGGGTTACGTGATGAACTAAAAGCTAAAGGGCATAAAATTATCGCATCAGAGTTAGAGTATTCAAATGTTGATTTTGTAGTTGTTGGATTAGATAGAGAATTTAATTACCAAGAATTAGCTATTGCTCAAAGATGCATCTTGGAAGGAAATGCTCTTTTTTATGCCACGAATGATGATGCCACATTACCCGCAAAAAATCGATTATTACCTGGGGCAGGAGTAATGGTAAAAGCGTTAGAAATATGCACGGGGATAAAACCTCTATCTATTTTTGGAAAACCTCAACCTACTGGTATTGAGCTAATTTTACATGAACATGATATCTCACCAAAACATGCTTTAATGTTTGGTGATCGTTTGAATACCGATATCATGGCCGGAAATCGAGCGGGAGTGACGACTATACTTGTTCTAACTGGAGTTACATCAGCTAAGATGATGAAAGATATAAAAAAAGATCCTGATATTAACAAAGATCTTCTCCCAAATATGATTATTGAAAATTTAGATGCAATTTTTGAAAAAAAACACTAATCTTTGTTATCTATGATTTGACTTTTTTTGTATTCTTGATTAACACGGAATTACGAGTTTTTACATTTTTTTATAATTCATTATGATTATGTATTTATTGTAAATTATATTTTCAATTAATAGAACTAGTATTAGGAGGTTGTCTCAAGGTGGAAAAATCTAAATTAGAAAAAATGGAGAATTCTGATTGTATTGGAGAAATCGAACTCTTAATTGGAGATAAAAATGAAACCTTCGCAATAGAACTTGCATCTGAAATCATAACTGCACAATCCCATAATAAAAATGTTGAATATTTATCAGATCGAATAATTATATATTCCTATAAGTTTAGTATTGATGAAAATCAAGAAGTCCTCATTTTTGAATTAGTTAATAGAAAATCAAAAAATGATGAGCGAGAGCATTACTATATTGCGAATAAAAATTTGCATGCTTCTTACTTGCTCAATTTAATTAACAAGGGAGAAATGACATAGAGAAAGAGCAAAGTAATTTCTTCTTTAATCAGTGTAACGTTTAATGGAAATTTTATATGATTTCTATACGTTGCATCATTAATCTTGCCAATTCATAAAAGATATCATCGATGTTTCGACCATCTTTAGAAGAACATTCAACAAATCCATAAAGCTTGTGTTTTTTAGCGATATTAAAAGCATCCTTACTTGAAACAGCTCTTTTAAAATGCAAATCCAATTTTCCCCCAACCATGATAACGGGTAATTGCTTTTGTTCTCCTCTAAGCCCACGTTTGAATATTTCAATCCAATCCTCAAAATTTTTCATGCTAGAATATCTTGTTATATCATACATAAATATCCCCCCAGAGGCACCAAGTACATAGCTTGGTAATAGAAACCTAAATCTCTCCTCTCCAGCAAAATCCCAGATTTGTAAAGTCATGTTATAACCTTCCACTTTCATTTTCTTAATATGAAAATCTACTCCGATGGTTATAGAGCTATCAGTTTTAAAGACTCCTGTAAGATAGCGATTCACTAGTGTTGTTTTTCCAACCCCTCCATCCCCAAAAAGGCAAATTTTGAACATTAAATCGCTTTTCTCATCGCTTCCAGCAATCATTTTTATTATCACGTCTCAATCGTATTAATGTTAGTATTGGATTGTTTAGTAATATTTTCACAATTTATTAACTTAATATGAATAATATAAAAATAGCTTTTTAAAAATCATTCGAAAACACAAATTACTTTTTTTTATTTCCGAAATTAAATAATACAATTTTCATATATACAAGTAATATTAAAAGAATGAGATATCTTATGGGAGACTAAAGATGACTACCAAGATTAGTATCATCCATATAAAAGATTATAAAAATATTCAAGAAGCAATTATTAAAGGGATTGAACTCATTGAAGATAATTTCAAGTTCAAACTTCCTGAATTAAGTAATATTTTATTAAAGCCGAATTTATTAAGAGCAACCGAGGATGCTTGCACCCAACCTTCTTTTATAGATGGAGTATTATCATACCTTACGAAAAAGGGTATAAACATGGAAAATGTAAGCATTGGAGACTCTCCAGGTCAAATTAAAACTTCTGCATCCAACATTGCAAAAAAAGTAGGAATTTATGAGGTAGCAGAAAAAAGAGGGGTTAAATTTGTTGATTTTGAGAAAGAAGTTCCCGTTCATGAAACAATTGATGGCGCAATTACTTTAAAAGATTTTTATGTTTCAAAACCTGTAAAAGATTGTGATTTATTAATTAATTTACCTAAATTAAAAACTCATGGAGAAGCTACAATAACTGGCGCTATCAAGAATTATTGGGGGATCATTCCTGGAGGTCTTAAAGCTAAATTTCACCTCTTAGGAAAAACTCCATCTCAATTTGGGGATACACTAGCAGATAATTATGCTTGGGTAATTCAAAATAAACCCTTTCGATTAACAGTTTACGATTTAGAAAGGGTAATGTATGGTTCTATGGGTCCCGTATCTGGTCCCATGAAAGAATGGAATTTAATATTGGTCGGAACGGATGAGTTAGCTTTAGATGTCGTTGCACTTGCCATTGGGAAATTCAAGGGGTTAAATTTTGTTCCTCATCTAAAATCTGCATATAATAGAAATTTAGGTATTGGAGATCTTGAAAATATAGAAATTGTAGGTATTTCACTTGAAGAAGCAAAAAAAATAGCTCCTAAGTTCAAGATGCCTCGAAAAACAATGTCTAGAATTGCAAGCTTAATAACTGGGGGCTTCATTTACAAGGTGACAAAAAAAGTCCCTATCATGACAGAAAAGAAGTGTAAAAAATGCGGAATGTGTTCAGAAGTATGTCCTGCACATGCTATTGATTTTGTGGATGGTGAATTTCCCGTATTTAATAAAAAAGTTTGCATATCATGTTTATGTTGTTTAGAGATATGTCCCCATCAAGCTATTGATAGCAAGGCAAGAGGATTTAAAGGACTTTTTACTTCATATTAAGTTCTTCCTTTTTATTAAATTTAGCATATAATTGTAAAAAGAAGTAAATAAACCTACGAGCATTTAATACTGATTCAATTTGAACAAATTCATTAAGCGCATGGGCATTTCCTCCAATGCCTAGTCCTCCAACAACAAAATTTAATCCTAACTCATTTTGTATGCTGCTAAGAGGAGCTGCAGCAGCGCTTAAGGGCCAATCTTCATATTTAACCCCTAATAATTCGCAACTTTTATGCATGCTTAAAATTAAATTTGTTTCTTTTTTAACACGAGACCCTTCATAACCAATGTTCTTTATCAATTCAATGCGAGAAAAGGAATTTTTGTTATAATTATCCACAATCTTTTCAATCTCTTGATAAATCGTTTGAATTTTTATGTTGTGGGCAAATCTAATATCAATATTACACTCTGCATAATTAGGGACCACGTTTTTGATTCCTCCACCTAAAAATCCTGATTTTATTGTAGAGATATTAAAGCTTGGGTTGAATAAATAATCGTAAAATGATTTTTCATTATTGGCTTGGAGTGTTTGCTTTATACCTCTTTTTTTCTTGACAGCAATAAGAGATGTTTTGTTACTTAGTTTATCCATTAATTCACGTTCTTCCCGGTTAATTTTATAAGGTTCCTTAAGGGAATCAATTTTAAATTTGCCATCAACGAATATTGAGTTGAGAATTGAAATTAGATCGTTAATAGGGTTAGGAATCATTGATCCAAATGAAGAATGAACTTCATTATTATTAGTACTTGCTTTGATGGTTAATGATAGGATCCCTTTATATCCTAACTTTAAAACGGCAATTCCATTGAGTTCCTGTTTCATGGCAGGATAATAAGCGTCTATGCAATCATGGAATAGTTCTTTTTTTGTGCGAAGCAGTCTTAATAATGTGGGAGATCCTTGTTCCTCTTCACTATCAAAAGCTAACAAGAGAGAGATTGGCAACTCTTCTCTTTGTTTCATGATTTTCAATATATTTAGAAAACACATCAATGGAGTCTTAGAATTATAGGCTCCCCTTGTGATTATACAATCTCCTAAAATATCCAAAGGATTTTTTAAGGTTGTAATTTCCCCACCAAATGGATCCACTATCCATTTATCACTTTTATGAACTGGTTGAGTATCATACATCATATAAATCAATAAAAAATCCGTGCTTTGACCTTTAATCCATGAAAAAGTGAGAGGATTAATAATTCCGGGAACATCAATCGTTTTTTCGCTCAGATTAGAAATATATGACTTCAAGAAATCTCTTGCATTAGAAATTCCTTCTGGATTTGATGTTGTACTTGGAATTTTTAGAAAAGGAATAAGTTCTTCTTCTATAAAATGTTTATTTGAATCATTGATTATTTGTTCTGTTTCCAAGTCATGCAATCTCATATAATAAAAATTTATAAGCGGATTAATTAAATTATTTATCAAAATTGAGAGATTAAAATGTCAAAAATATCTCCAGAACAGCAAAAAGATAGGGAAATTAAGCATATAATAGATGAAATCAAAAAATATGGAAATTTAAATGGAGTCGTCTTTTCTTATAAGGAAGGGAGTTTGATTACCGAAAATTTAGACATTCCGTTAGACAAATCCGTATTTTCTTCGATGTGTGCATCAGTTTTAGAAAGTGCTTCAAGTTTGGGTAAATCATCTGGGGGTTTAAAACTCAAAAAGATAATAACTGAACTCGAATCTCAAATCATCATAATACTGGAGTGTAGCGATGAAACCTTTATAGTTCTGTTTGTAAATGAGAATTCAGAAACGAAAAAGATATTAGATGATATGGACAGCTACATTAGAAAAATAATATTACTTTTAGAACTACGGAAAAAAAAATAGAATAGAAAATAATTATGTTTATTCATTATCAATTTTCTTTAAATATTTCAAACAAAGTTCTGCCATTTGCCCCAGAGCTTCTTTTTCAATTACATCGGGAGTGTCAAATCGAGTATGATAGTAAGGCGCTAATTCCGATCCAAGATCTAAACCTCCAAGTGAAGCGGCAGGTATGCTCTTTTTACTAAAAGCAGCTGCGTCGGTTGCTCCAAATGATAATGAGGCAATTTTTGCTTTAGGATTGATTTCTCGTGCCATTTCATAAATTGGTTGATAAATCATTGGATCGTGTTTTGTTCCAATGCCAGGTTCTTTATCGATAATCACAAATGTATCTTTTTTAGCAATACCGTCCATATTTACAAGAATCGTCCCATTATTCTTTAATTCTTCGTAATGCGCCCTTACATAACGTTTCGCACCTCTTAAACCAGCTTCTTCTCCTGCAAATGAAATTAACAATACTCTCGTGTGCTTGGGATAAACTTTTTCATCATCTTTATGTTCAGACAAGAATTTACCAATTCCTAATACAATGGCGACTCCAGATAGGTTATCAAATGCTCCCAATACGGGTTTATAACTATGAAATAAAACGTAAACTGCAACTATAGGTAAGAAGCATATGAAAATAATTCCAAAGATGATAAATAGGAGTGGAAAGTCAATCATTAATAGAAAAAATATAAATTTCAATAAAATTCCTATTAAGGTAATTCCTACTGCGATGTACCCTACGTTGATAATAATCTGACCAAAACGCTTCAAATAATAGAACGTGTTAAATTCAAATGCTGAATCGTGATGAGCAGAGAAAATTAGGGTGTGCTTGGTTTCTCCTTTGGGTTCTATAGTTCCAATCACATTTCTTGATTTTCTCTTTGGAAATAAGAAATCATAAGTTTCATGATACTTCATAACCTCAAGGATAAAATAGCTTATTGTAATGATAATCAATATTATAGCAATAAATAAGAAAACACCGCTATACTCGTAATGGAGTGGAATAATATTCATATCAATTAATAAGCTCATCCAGTATAAAATTATTGACACGCATACTATTAATGCCCCGTAGCGAATCCCTCCTAAAAAAGCATGAGGACTACTTACATATTCTTCTTGATGAGTCTCAACACAAATTTGTTTTAGCTCTTGTTCTATAATGTCACCCGCTTCTAATTCTTGTTGTGTACCCGATTCTCTTGGACCAATATCAGTACATATCTTTTCTATAAATTCATACATGTAATTGTTATATTTTTCATCTATCACTTCAATCACTTCATTTTTAAAAAATCCCTTAATGAAATTTAATGAAGCAATCGGTATTAAACTTAGGTTGAGTTCATTTTGAAAAGTTAATTCTTAAAGAGTAAGGTTATAGCACACTCATCCATTCATTTACATAATCACTATTTGAAATCGAATTATTGGTAAGTTTACGTGATATAAATAAAAAAATGAGATTAAAATCCAAATAATAATTTTTTGATTTGATATTACTGTTCATTTTGCTTATAAATATTTTATAAAAAAGTACTAGCATTTCTTATGAGTTTACCTTCAATAAAAACCCCGATATTACTATGTTTCTATCGTGCTTTTTGTTTAACCATCAAGATAAATTTATCAACATAATTCTTATATTGAGGTGGGATGAATTTTCTAACGAATTCGACCAAGAAATCTTCGTCAATTTCTTTTTGATTTTTCTTTTTGATTTTGCTTTCTAAAGTTTTAATAAAACTTGGACGAAATGATCGAGGAAACACACCTAAAAACAAGGAGTACATGCTTTTTCCTTTATGTCGCCACGTGATCTCTGTATCACCAATAAACTCTGTAATTCCTTCACGAGTCTCTCTAACACGTAGATGTTCATCTTTTACTTCCCCATCTGTTGGTATGCCCAAACGTTCGAATTGTTCTAAGGGGGCATCATTCTCTTTCAATAATTTTACTAAAAGCTTGATCATCTTCGCTTCCAATTTAGGATCCTCAATAGGACGTTCTTGATGAGGATCATTCGTTAGATCGAAAAGAAGGCTTCCAAAAATAGAAGAAATGCTTGAAACTATATCCGGTTCTTCTATTTTCATTGTTTTACATCCTTTTGTGAATGAAAAAGGGTCCGCAAGTTCAGATGTTTTTAAACTGTCAAGAGAGAAAAACCCCTTCATGTGAGTTGGCATAACAGTATATTCAAAAAGTGGTTTGTTGGAAATATTATAAGCACCTCTCATGTAAACAAGTTTACCGTCTGTAACGTTTACATGCCCACCATGAACTCCAAAAAGGGCAGCTTCTCTGATGCTCTTATCTTTTTCAATAGTTTCTTTTAGCGGTACTCCTTGCATCGTTTCAGGTCTTTTTATTTTGAAAAATTCAAGAATAGTTGGAGCAATATCAATGGCTTGTACAAGTGCATTTCTCATAAGAGCACGATTATTACCACGAGGATCCCATATGAAGAGAGGAATGTGGGCAATTTCATTGTAAACAGGAGGCACCATCTTACCCCAGTATCCTTTTTCACCTAATAAGAAACCGTGATCAGTTGTTACTACAAGCATTGTATTTTTCCATAGATCTTTTTTATCCATCATATCTAATAGCTCGCCCAAAGAATTATCGCACATACTTACTGAAGCAGCATATTGTTTTCGAATGTGTTCTACCTGCTCTGGTGTTTCTACAACGGTACTATAATCTGGCCAATCGAAATGCGGCCCCTCATAAGTATCCTCATAAAGGTCTTTATATTTCTGGGGAACAAAGAAAGGTTCGTGTGGATCAAATGTCTCTATTTGCAGAAACCAATCGTCTTCTTCACAATTTTTTTTAATGAACCCCAAACCAAGTTTAAATGTTTTTGACTGGGGCATGTCTTCTTCTTTTTCCATATACTTTCGGTTTACCCAATCATGGCGCCAATTCTGTGTCCCTTCTTTTGCTGAAACGACATGGTCGGGGATCTCGGGATTTTTTACTTCTCCTTTCCATAAATCTCCTTCATGTCCCCGTACAAGTTCATAGCTGTCATATCGATTGTGATATGTAGCGCCTCCATCTTCCCAATAATGGTAATGATCACTTACCAGATGAGTATATATCCCTTTCTTACTTAAAATAGATGGTAAGGATTCATCAAAGGGCTCTAAAGGGCCCCAGCTTCTATGCAAGAAATTATATCTGCCCGTGTGATGTTCTCTTCTTGCGGGCATGCATGGCAAACTCCCGGAATAGCAATTATTAAAGGTCACTGATTTATTTGCAAGTCGAGTAAAATTAGGTGCGTGAACCCATTCACAGCCATAGGGAGGTAGAAATTGTCTATTTAATGTATCAAACAATACCATTATTACTTTCATTTCAAAAACCTAATTTTCTAATGTTAAATGCAATTACACAAAATAATATGAATAATTATTATATTAATTATATTTTTAGTATTAATTCTTAGAACACATTAGAATCATTTTTTTCTATTGATTTTTTCTGAAATCTTTTTTCAACAGAATTATAAACTAAAAACTAATAATTTTTGGTATATCTACTAAATTATAGAATTAAATTGTGATTTTTACATGAAATATCGAAAAATGGGTTCTTTAGGATGGGAGGTATCGGCATTAGGATTTGGTGCAATGCGTCTCCCAGTTGATCACTCTCACCTACTAGAAAATGAAGCAATCAATATGATTCGCTATGCAATCGATCACGGATTAAACTATATTGATACGGCTTATCCTTATCACGGCGGGCAAAGTGAAGTTATTGTCGGAAAGGCATTAGAAGATGGATATCGTGAAAAAGTACATCTAACAACGAAACTACCAATTTGGATGGTAAAAAGAAAAAATCATTTTGAACGTTATTTTGATCGTCAAGTCAAGAGGTTGCAATCAAATCCCGATATATACTTATTTCACGGGCTTAATAAACAGCGTTTTGAAAAAATTCAAGAATTAAATTTATTGGAAAATATGGAAAAAGCTCGTGATGAGGAAAAAATAAAACATATAGGTTTCTCCTTTCACGATTCTTATGAAGTTTTCAAGGAAATCATTGATAGCTATTCCTGGGATTGTTGTCAAATACAACATAATTACCTAGATGTAAATTACCAAGCTGGAATAAAAGGTTTACGCTATGCTAGTAATAAAGGTATAGCTGTTATCATTATGGAACCAATTCGAGGAGGAAAATTAGCCTTATCAAAGGAAGAATTAGATAATAGGCCAGAAATAAAAAATTTTCTAAATAATGCCAGTATTGATCGAACCATGGCAGATTGGGCGTTACAATTTCTATGGAATCAACCAGAAGTGTCGGTAGTGTTAAGTGGGATGAGTAACATGCAACAAGTTATTGAAAACATTCAATCAGCAAATAACTCTGGAATTAATAAGTTAAATGAATCGGAACTAAAGACAATACATGGTTTAAGAGGTGCATTCGAAAGTTTTAATCTTGTTCCTTGTACGAGTTGTGGATACTGTATCCCTTGTCCTAATGGTGTTGCGATTCCTAGCATAATGAACGTTGTTAATGAAATCGGTTATTGGGGGGAAAAAGATAAACATCGATATGAAATGATATATAATCGAATGGCCAACACCCCCGAAGACTTACAAACAAGATTGGAATCTGGCGATGAAGCTGAAGGAGCAGCAGCACTTTGTACTCAATGCAGTGAGTGCTTAGATAAATGTCCTCAAAATATTAACATTCCTAATGTGATGGAGCTTATAAATGGAATTTTTACGAAAGGTCTTAATATTTCTGAATTAAAGGAACTTAAAACATGATGATATCTGATAGTTCCAGTCATAAATAAAACTTTAGTTGATTTTAAATAGTTATCCCATAAATATATTTCATGAGTACTCAAATTGAATTAATAGATAAAAGGTATGATAATTTTTCTGACATTCTACTTTTATTGGACATGGAACATAAGTATCGAATTAGAAATAAAATAAATGATACCATATATCTTGAACCATCCGTAGTTGATAATCATTATCATATTACCGTAATTAAACATTCTGAATTAACGAAACGCTTGTCAAAACCAATTTTAAAAGAGTATATTGGGAGAATGATTTATTATTTAGGTTTTGAGTTCAATCAATGTACTTGTGATATAACTCCTTCTAATAAGCGTTAAAATTGAAATGAATCGGGACAAATATATATATTTTCAAGAATCATCACTTGTATCATGCCAATATACATGCTTGCAACAAAATTGCAAAATCCTGAATTAATTGAAAAGCGGAAGGAAACTGGTGAAAAGTGGTTAAAATTTGTGAAAGAAAAACTCCCCGATATCAAATGGATCGCGCACTATGCAATTCTTGGGCCTTATGATTTTCTAGACATTTTTGAGGCGAAAAATGAAAATGAAGCCGCAAAAGTATCATTATTATCACGATCGCGGGGAGCTGTGTTTGCAGAAAGTTGGACAGCAATTCCATACAAAGATTTCCTTGGTTTGATCAAGGAATTAGAATAATTGTTCATTCCATATATCCTCAACTATTTTATAGTGATCTACATCTAATAACGAAACAAGACCATGCATAACATTGATAGCATTTTTTTATTAAAAAAGGTAGGTGCCCATTCTTAAAAAGACAAAATAAAAAGGGATTAAAAAAATTAAATTTGCGATATCTTAACGTCCTATCGTCATAAGCCAAATGGATATGAAAATGAAAACCACAGAAATAATTATAAAACCTGCTATCCACGAATGAATCCTATCTAACCGTTTATTTATTTTCATTAATTCGTTAACTATAATATCATCCTTTGAATCTTGAATTTCACCCATTTCATTCCCTCCTATCAATTTAATTTATTACTATTGTATTATAGGACACAAATGTTTTTTAATTTACGAGAACTAATAATTCCTAGAAACATGACAGTTTTGTAGTATTACTAATATGAATCAAAAAGCGCTAGGAATTGTCTTAATCGTTTTTGGCGGATATTTGGCCGTGGGAAATACCATCTTTTCCGTACTATTTAATCAGGTTTTTTATTCAGGTGGTGGCCCAATTGGAAATCCTCCCTCTATAAGTCCATGGAACTATTGGCTAAATTGGTTTGCAATGTATGGGTCGATTACCCTATTAGTAGCAACAGCAGGAATTATTCTAATCCTTTTAGGCATAGGCGCACTTAAAAAGTATAAAAGAGAGACAAATGAAACTGTATTGATTACTCAACCAACTTAATTTTATTTAAAAAAAAATTGCATCTATTTTTTTAATTTAAGTAGTTGAGAAAGTAGTAATAGGTTCAAAATTTTGGTTTCTAATTTAGCTTACTGCTAATTATTTACATTTTTATGAAATCATTTGAAAAAAATCCAATTCATAGATCTTTCAATTATAAGGAGAACAAATATTAAACATTTTTCCTTTAAAAATTATGCATTATTTAGAGGTAATTGGATGAAAGATAAAAGTAAAATTAAAGAAAAATTTGAAAATGAGATGGGTTTAAAGAAGTGTGATTTCGACGATCCAAAATTCTTCAGCATTTCTAAAGAATCTATTGAAGGCAAGTGTAGTAATTCTCATGAAGATGAGTTTAACTGTAAAATAACAATCGATTCAAAAAATGATAAAATAATTAAATCTGAATGTGAGAAAGAAGAATGAGAAAAATACCATCTCATTGAAAAATTGAAAAAGAAATATAAATACTAATTATTGAAGGGATATGAGTAGTACAACTAAGCAAAAAATTATAAATGCGTTAAGAAGGGGATATACACCATCAGAATCAAGCCCAAAAGCTGAGTTAACATCCACTTATAAAAGTTTATTCAAACCACTAATTAACAAGAAAGATTTTAATTTCTTGTTTGAGTTGTTTGAAACGAACGAAGTAATCCTAAGAGCATGGAGTTTTTTAGGTTTATATTATATATTAGAGGAAAATTCAGTTTATCAAGATGATAGAATTCAGAAAATTCGAGAAATCATCTTGAAGGTTTTGAAGGATCAGAGAGAGATCACTTATTTTGGGGGCTCAAATGAACTTCGAACCTCATTACGTGAGCACCACGTAAGGAGAATTTGCGAATTAAATACAAATTTAAATCTTCAACCAAGCTTAGAATACTGCTCATCGTTTGAGGGAGTGACTGATAGTGTAGTTTCAGATCTAATTGAAAATGTGGTCTCTAAAACTGCAGACGATAATATAGAATCGTTGATTCTAAGAATTGCTAGTAATACGAGCATTAGAGATTTCCATCTCAAAAATCAAATGGTTAAATCATTTGAAAACTTGTTTGGAAAGAGAGAAGTTAAGAATTTAACCGATATCACTGCTTTATTTAAGATGTATTTGACTCAAATAAAAGAAAACAAAATTACGGATCAAGATTTCCTTAAAAGTGTGAAATCACTTCAAGAAAGCATTTTTAGAGTCGGTGCGCTATTGGGTTTAGCTCTTGAGGAAGAAACATTAGAGTTCATCACTTCATTAAAATATCCATACAATTCTTTAGATGTTGTAGCGAAGAGATACAAGAACAATGAAAAATTTATAACTACAATCCTAGCCAAATTGGAAGAAATTAATAATCCTAATTTCATTTCAGAAATCTTAAAAGCAATTATGGTTTTAAGGGAAAAAGTTAATAATTGGAAAGAGATCGTAATCGAAAATGTAAAGAAATATCAGATTGTTGATGGTTACCTCATCGAGGATATGCAAGATTCGAATCTCATCAATCCAGAATTTGTTTTAAATCTGTTTAAGGAAGGAGAACAATGGTCATTAGATTTCATAAGGGAATTTTTTAATGAAAATCCCAAATTGCTTGAAAATTGGCAAGAAGTGAGGGATGAATTCGTAGAAATATTGAAAAGACCTGCTAAAAATGAGAATAAAATGCTTTTAGATAAGAAAGAAATGATTATAAAACTTATTATAGACTTGCAAGAAAAAGAATTGGTTAATTATTGCTTGAACAACTTCAAGATGTTTGATGATAACAGATTAAAAAAGTTGGCAGTTTTTCCTGTTCTTAAGTTCGGAGAAGATAAAATTTTACAAGAATTAAAGGATGAAATGAAAAATGACCCCGATATGGCAAAATTTGTCCTAAATTTTATTGATAGCTTGAATCGAAATGATTGGAAGTTTTTTTATTGAATTTAAAAAAACGAATTATTTGAAGTTACTTAGCAAAATCAATTGACATCTTGAGAAACTTTAGACGGGTGCCAATCAAGGCTCTGATGCTCAAAATATTGTTTATATAAATTAGCGTATTTTCCTCCTTGCGCGAGTAAAGAATGATGGGTTCCCTCTTCAAGAATTTTCCCGTTATCCATTACAATAATTCTATCTGCATTCACGATAGTGGAGAGCCTATGTGCAATAACAATCGAAGTACGATTTGCTAATAGAACCTCAAGAGCTTCCTGGATGATTGCTTCTGTATATGCGTCAACGCTGGAAGTGGCTTCATCTAAAATAAGAATTTTAGGATCAGTTAATATTGCTCGAGCAAAACTAACTAGCTGTTGTTGGCCTGCTGATAATCCTTTTCCCCTCTCACCGATTTGTGTTTGCAGCCCTTCTGGTAGGTATTCAATTAGTTCTCCAAGGTGCACGATATTAATTGCTTTCAAGAGTTCTTCTTCTGAAGCTTCTTGTCTGCCATATCGTATATTTTCCTCGATAGTACCTGAAAACAAGAAAACATCTTGCTGCACATTGGCAACGTTTCTTCTATATGTATTTAAAGCCATGTTTCTAATGTCAATTCCATCGATTTCAATTGATCCTCCTTGAAACTCATAAAATCGAGCTAAAAGCGATACCAATGAAGTTTTTCCTGCCCCAGTGTGACCCACAATCGCTATTTTTTCTCCTTTTTTTATGTGTAGGTTTAATCCTTTGAATATCCAATCACCCTCTCTATAAAAGAAGTCGATATCCTTGAATACAATTTCTCCTTCCAAAGATTCGATATCTATTGCGTTTGGATTTTGTCTAACCTTGGGCTTAGAATCAAGAATATCCAGTATTCTCTCATATGCGGCCATTCCTTCACTAAGTTGAGGAAAGAATACAGAGAGAACCATTATAGGACGGAAAAATTTATCAAGATAAAGAATGAACATGAAAATTGTTCCGGGATTAGTAATACCTTGAAAGACGAATTGACCTCCAAAAAATATGATGATAGTGAGGGTGATTGACGCGATTGTTTCCAGCATGGGATTCCACATGTGAGAAACAGAAGTTAACTTAAAATTTGCTTTGAAATATTGCCTATTGGTTTCTTGAAATTGCCTTGAAACCGTAGATTCCTGTCCATAACTCTTACTTACATGGATTCCTTCTATTGATTCTACCATGGCAGCATTCACACTGCCAATAGCTTTTCTATATGCTCTACTGACAATTTTAACTAGCCGTCTTAGAGAAAAAACAAGCAAGAAAATAAAGGGAATAGCTAATAACGTCATGAGAGCTAACGTGAGGTTTAACCATAGGAGCATTCCAAAAGTTAAAATACTTATAAGAAGGTTGCCGAGAGTATCTGCTAACAAGAGCGTTGTATTCCCAAAGTCTAATGCATCGTTAGAAACTCTTGTGTTTAATTTACCGCTTAGATGCTTATCAAAAAAACTCAAATCTTGTTCTTGTAATTTATCAAAGATCTTCATTCGGAGCTTTTCTAAATAATATGGAACAAATTTTCCTATTTCTTTGCGCCGTAAAAAGAAAAGTATCCAGATTAAAATAGAAAATACTAAGTAGAGCCCACCTACTCCAAATACAATTAAAAGATTCCTGTTGACTTTAGATAATTCATCAATTGCAATTCCAATTAAAAGAGGATTTATAGTTTCCGCTATCGTATTTATGAAGATATAAAACGAAATTAGAGCAATACTTTTCTTGAAAGGTACAATACTCCTAATATATCTGGCAAATAATTCACGATCTGAATATTCTCGTTTCTGTTCATCATTTAATATTCCTGCGTATAGTCCCATTATGATACCTTGTTAACCTTTATTTGTTTTATAATCAGATAATGACACTCGTTTCCCAAAAATTCGTCTGTAATCTTCAGAAGATTGGAATAATTCTGAATGATTTCCTTCGGCGACAATTCTTCCGTGCTTGAGAACTAAAATTTTATCTGATGTCCGTATGGCATGAAGGCGATGAGTAATAATTAGGGTAGTTCTGTTCCTTATTATATTTTCCATCGCTCTCCCTATCTTCTCCTCCGTTTCACTATCAATCGCAGAAACAGAATCATCCAAGATTAGCATAGCGGGATTAGTTATAAAAGCTCGAGCAATAGCCACCCGCTGTTTTTCGCCTCCTGAAAGCCGCGTACCTCTCTCACCTACAATAGTATTATATCCATCGGAGAAATTTTGTACAAAATCATCAACTTGAGCAAGTTTTGCTATGTTAATTATTTCGTCATATCTTGCTGTTTGATTTCCAAACGCAATATTTTCAAGTATAGTTTGTGAGAACAAGTAGATGTCTTGCTCTATATAGCCAATTTTTCTTCTTAGTTCTTCAAGGGGATAATTTTCAATGTTTTTCCCATCTAATAAAATAGCACCACTTTGAGGTTTATAAAGGAGGAGCAGTAATTTAGCAATCGTTGTTTTACCACAACCTGTAGGTCCGACTAAAGCGACTTTTTGATTCGGTTCGATGGTGAAATTGAGGTTTTTAAGCACAGGAGGTCGATTTTTTTCTCCATTTTCATATGTGAAAGTTACATCTTTAAATTCAATTTTTCCTTGGAATTCTTTTGGCCATGGTTGATCCTTAGATTGTTCTTCCTCATTATTTTCGTCGGATAATGCTTTGAATAAGCGTGAACACGCCGCAAATCCACTCATCATATCATTAGTTGCCCACCAGATTTGATTGGTTGGATTTACAAGAGTCAATAAAAGGAGATTGGTTGCTACTAATTCTCCAATAGTTAATGAATTCTGGAACACAAATACAATACTAAAAATAAGTGAAATTCCGATGGTCATATACAGAACTAACATAGGAAGATATTTTGCTTGTACCCGATATTCTCCAATAGAGTTATCTCTAAAAGCGTTTACAGCTTTCTGAAATTTTTTACGTTCTAAACCTTCCGCAGCAAAAGATCTGATTACAGAAGCGCCCGTTATGCTATCTTGTAATACAACTGCTAAATCTGAATGTTTCCTTAATCTTTTAGCGGCATATGGTGCAATACTTCTACGATAATGCAATATAAAGTAAATATAAAACAATACAAAAGGAATATTTGCTAGAGCTAATCTTAAATCAAGTGTAGTAACTAGGAGGAGAAAAGTTATTGCCACTTGAAAGAAGGGATAGAAAAAAAAGCTTCCATGGGCAATCATCGTATTGATTATACGTACATCATTGGTTGCTAGAGCTTGCAAATTTCCAGCTTTAGCGTTATCGTGATATTTTAAAGGTTTATGTTGGATACTATCAAAAAACTCTTGCCTCATATTTTGCTCGGTTTTCAAACCAAGATAGTGACCAATCATCATCGTTGCATAATCCATAAGATTCCGGATGAGATAAAATACTAACCCCATAATAAGAAGCATTATGAACTTATTATAATCAAGAGCAATGAGTGCATCATCTACTATCTCGCCAATAATTATAGGTATGTAAGTTCTTGTAAAAGTAACAATTAGAATACCTATTATGACACCAACTATCAAGTATTTATTTTTGTAAAGATGATGAAGGAACCAAGTTTTATAACTCTTATACTGCTTTTTTTCTAATTTCATAAATATTAACCTCCTTCATCTTCACGCTCGATAACCTAAAGACTTGCTAATCATATTTCAGAATTTGTATTTATTAACAAGCTTAAAATGTATCCGGCAATGAAAAGTGGAATGATTATAATGAATTGAAAAATAAGCAAGTTGGCCATAAAAATTGGATCTATCAAAAGTTCAGTTATTATTAAACCTGAAACTACTGGAACAATTGTAAATAGCAAGACACTCCTCCGTTCTATTGGCTTTAATGCACCCCATAATAACAACACCGTCCATCCAAACATGAGAGCTGCGCCCCATCCCATTGCAAATTGAAAACTTGGAGTCGTGCTGGTATATGGTATGGCAACCGCAGTTGGCATAAATGTAGAAAGTATCATATCAAGCCCAGTTAAACCATCTAACAAGGATCCTATAAGATACACAATCTTTATAAACAAAATTTTTGATTTTAGATTCAATTTAACACACCTTTAATATTAAATATTCCAATGAATTATTAGATTAAATTTTTACTAATTAATCCCACTTCGGATTCTCACCAGTAATATGTGTATTCTCTTGAAGTTTACCTTGATTAAATGTCTTATTTTAGTAACATAAAGATTATTAGGACGAATAACCAATAAAGTATAGATATGAGTTCTATTATTCCTCTCCCAGTAATGTATGAGCTCTATGAAGGAACTTTTCTTTTTTCACCAGAAACGATTATCCAAACTAATGAAAAATGTTTCGACTTAATCAATTATTTAAACGAATTCTTAATGATTCTCTTAGGGTATAGATTAGAAATTGGAGTATCAAAAGTCTTTCAGAATGTCATTAAGCTTGAATTAGAAACATCTTTATCTTTACCAAGTATAGAAGGATATTCACTCAATATTGCAAGTAAGGAAATCTCTATTCAATCGAGCACGCCACAAGGTATTTTTTATGGGATACAATCGCTACTTCAATTAATCCTTTCGTCACAAAATGAAAAAAGAATTGAAATACCACGACTCTCAATAGAAGATTATCCGCGATTTTTATGGCGGGGATTCATGCTTGATGTGAGTAGGCACTATCAACCAATTAAAACAATTAAAAAGCTCCTTGAGATCATGGCGTTTCTAAAAATGAATCGATTCCATTGGCATCTTAATGATGACCAAGGCTGGCGAATTGAAATTAAAGAATATCCAAAACTA